>Ga0307942_1001306_pt1:0-17500 | contig 19695 bp, 24 predicted proteins | sample OrgLakmetagen175_FD_201846 | JGI IMG/M metagenome (GOLD analysis project Ga0307942, IMG submission 201846) | Saline water microbial communities from Organic Lake, Antarctica - #175 | ecosystem: Environmental > Aquatic > Non-marine Saline and Alkaline > Saline | place: Antarctica: Organic... | reverse complement strand
GTACCCAGCAAAGACAGGTGAGCTTGTTCCCTTTTGCAGTGATTTTGAGGCAGCTTGTGAGCTAATTTATGGCTTGTGTGTGTCAGTGTGTGAGGTGTCTTGCGTATGTATGTCGGGGTTGTTTCCAAAATAAGTTATAACATATACCTAACAAAATATAAATCATTGTTGTGCGGCAAAATTGGCAAAAAAGGGATGTTTAGAAGCTTGGCACAATAGTCTTAATTTATTAGGGTACCTGCCCTGACAGCCTAGTGGTCTGTAGTGAGGCCAAGCTCTTCAGGAGTCGCATTTAAAAATCTGCCTGTGAACGCGGCAAATATTCTGCTGTCCGGCAGCAACACCTCTGTTTTAATATTCCTTGTCTGGTGTGTTACGATGCCACCGCCGCGTACAACTTTGTTTTTCTTTAGTCGTATCTTCAAGATTTAAAGGGCAATGTGAGGAGACGGAGTGTAAGAAAGGGCCAAAAACGTGTGCAGCTTGTGTGTTCCCTCAAAATGACTTTTTACTCTTTATGGGACGTTCTTTCACAAAACGGAGGGCAGTGTGAGAAAAAAAGTGTAGGAAATGGCCACGTTCAAACATGTGTAACGTTTTTTCCCTTTTACTAACAGGGTCGTCCCTCTCTTTGTATAACAACTGTACGCTGCAGGGGCTCAGGGTAATAACAACATTCAGGATGAACTGGAACGCGCCCCATTACAAGGGCGAAACAGCGATTTTGGTGCTTAGCGATCTACCTGGAAGTGTCAGGAAAGCGTTGTAGGAGACTCTGTCTTGCTGTTGGCCAAACGGCTGGAATTAATTTGTAAGCATTCTTGTACATTAGTTTGTGTATTTGTATGATTTTCAATGCTCGTGTAATCTGTACTATACTCTGTGGTGCCCTACCTTACAGATTGGTTCTACAGCCAAAAGCGTGTCGAAAAGAAAAGAAAAAGCTACACAGGCAGTAAAAAGCCACTCCCCACATTAATTAAGGAAAAGGAGCCACTTTGGTACCTGGTACCGTCTATTGCTTTTTGTAACTGCACTCTACAACCATGTAGAGTGCATGTTTTCCAGCCGCTATCTACAGCCATGCAGAGTGCTTGTTTTCCGGTCGCTTGTCATGCCCAATCGTTGGCAGCGACGAATCGTGTGACAGAGCAGTTAGTTGGTCGACTGTTGAGAGTTACTAGTGTCTTGTTCAATAAGCTAAATGGCCAGTCTTGTTTATATTTGAGGTGTCTTTGGACCAAGCAAGGAAAGCCTCCAAGGTGGAGAAACCATCCAGCAGAGGAGTGTGTTTTTTGCATCGCTGTGGTCCCTAATGCTTCTACAAGTTCTGTATATCCACGCCTGTGCACTAGATCTCTGCTCATCCTCGTGTGCGCGTCTGAGTCTGCTAGTGCTACTCATCTTTGATTATTAGTAGATGTGCTGATCTTATACTTTGTGACGGTGATTTGATCTGACACGCTATCCACCACCATATAGAGTGTGTGATCCAGTTGCTATTTACAGCCATGTAGAGTGCATATATTCCAATCGCCACCTAGAGCAATGCTTCCTCTTTTTTTCCTCTAGGACTTGTGTAATCACCAGATGATGTCTTAGATGCGCAACACGTCTTGTTTTCTAATTATAATAATCCCCTGGCCAGGTCCGCTCTTTGCGCGGCAAGCATGCTCAATCATCTGCAGGTTCCTTGCTTTCCCTGCGCGACCCTGCATCCTGCCCATCTGTGCCAAGTTCACTGCGTGGAGGAAACGACATGATTTCTTTCCTCTTCCCCCCTGACCTGCTTGCATTTGTCAAAGATTAGTTAGCTGTCTTAGTAGCATGTTGTTACACGTGCTCACAACATACTCCTTGGTCGACCCACATTCACGGAATCAGTAAAGGGAAGAATGAAAGAGGCGAATCAAAAATTTGGAAGTGTGTTTATACAGAGGAAGCATTGCAGGTGCAAGAAACAAACAGTTATATCAAATACTCGAGCCTTGAACCCTTTCAAAAAGCAAGCTTGATAGCTATGAGCTTATGTTCACCTCCTAAAACTCAACCCAGCACCGAAAACATGAAGGCTGCATTGAGGGATGGCACTTGGGATGAGTGCATTTGCCTATTTGATCTGATGAAACTTAATAAAATCTACTTCTTGCCCCCACTCTTTTTAATGCTGCACTTGCACAACACGTGGCGCCCCTTGGCCCTTCGTCGTTGCAAGGTCTTCTTGCCTTTGGTGGTAGACAGGCGGGTGCGGAAACCTGACACTCTCTTGGCTTTCCTGCAAGTAAATTTTTTGTAAACACTTTGTAAACTAGATCAGCCTAGGGAACAGCACATATGGTGCCTTCAATAATGCTGCGAGTTAAAAAAAAAGGTGTGCTACATAGAAATTGTGAGATCGTTCAAAAAGGATTGAGATACAATGGGTTGACGGCCATTCTCAGGTATACAACACTCCTAACTATTTAAGTAAGGCTGCACTTCCCAGTTAACTCTCAGTACATACACAGGTTGCCATCCAATATCACAAGGGTACAGCCCACCCCCTCTCAGAGGGGGTCAGTGTGTACACACGCAATCGGACACACACACACACACACACACACATAGAAGTGCAGGCATTCCTGTATCATGCCCCTCATAATTCCCTGACCAGCATGCACTTACAGGAGGAATTCACCGCATCATTCAAGGATATTACCCAAAAGCAGTCTTAACATTACACAGCGGGAAATTACATAGTCTGTGACCGGCCAAGGACTGGCAATCTATCTCCCAATCTAATGGAATGTTTTCGCTCAGGGCAGTGCAATAATTGCCGAGAACACACTTAAGGGCTCACCTTCCTGTCCTTCTCATCTTACACACCCGCACAAGGAAAGGCATACAGAGCAAGAAGATGGCACAGGTACACAAAAGAAAATGCATTGGAGACAAGGTGCCACACCGGTAAAGATGCTTTGGACTTGTCAGGTGCTTTGCATGTGTTGATTGCTTAAGCGTAACCTTCCCCTCAATACTTTCCGATTGAGATTAATGAAGAGCCACAAGCTAGTGACAGAAAGATGACAACTTTGCTATGGCAACACAAACAATGAGTACGTAATAACAAAGAACAGGCAGATAATTCAAGCATATTATGACTGCTCAGTGCACTTTCTTGTGCAATTCACTATGAGGCTACGATAGGTGCGCTCTGTGCCCCAAGAACAACACACAACATAGAAATGGCTGTCTGGCTGCGTAACACCAATACGATCATCAGGACTGCCACCTCCAAGAACCACCATTCTGCACATATAAGGTTGCAGCCTTCATACAAACGAATGATGCATTGTTGGGCTGTCTGTACTAACACATTTCTTGATACAATGTGTGCGCTTGGTGCTCAGGTAAGTGTGCACCCTGTTCTTATGTCGAGAAGGGACAGCAAAACTTCTCACCGGCTTTCAACATGTTTGCTGCTCATGCCTGAGCAAGCTTCTTCACAAATGCATGCATGCTGGCTTTTGCAACTCTAAAGTCATCATAGTTCTGAAGCTTAAGTCTGTGGCCACACGACGGACGTGCGTGCTGCTGATGCTGCGTCATTGGTTTTAAACTTTTACAGGGTGCATGCTCAATACAGCACCATTATGATTAATGAAAATAGAAGTACCCTCTTTCCCTGTTGGCATAACACTTGTGTGCCTTGCCCTACCCTGCTGCCTCTTATTCAGGAACAACTGCCCCTAGCCCAGGTGTTCACCCACGTTTGAAGGTAAGTCCAGAGGATGAAATCCTGTGTGAACCGCACCTGTTGCTACCACCGTTGCCGCGCCCTGACGCGGAGACGGAGGCCACCACAACCAGAGAACCCCGGGCGGGGGCACGAGCCACAGAAGGAGCCACCAGGGAGCCTGTGCATTGTTGCGTTATGGCATAATGATGTGCTCAGGAGGACAGGCTGCAAATGCTGGGTATGTTGGCTTAACACGAAAAAACGCGGTATCAGAATTAAAAACTCACCACCGCCCAGGAAGTTTGGTCGGTGAGCCACAGGACGAGTCACGGCGTAGCAGGTCGGCCTGGCCACAGAGGCGGTCCGTGCCATCATACCCCTCGCGGCGGAAAGCATGACTGGTAATTTAAATTAAAATTATTGGTTTATTTAAGATATTTTTACAGTCCTTTTGAAAGGTATTTACACACACACACACACACACACACACACACACACACACACATACACACACACGCAAACACACACACACACACACACACACACACACGCGCGCACACACACGCGCACACACACACACACACATACACACACACGCACACTTACACACACATGCACACACATACATACATACATGCACACACACACACACACACACACACACACACACACACGCACACACACACACAAACATACACACATACACACACACATGCACATGCACACGCACACACGCATACACACACATACACACAAATGCATACGCACACGAACATGCTTACACATGCATGCCCATGCACACACCCATGCACACACACATATATATTTATACACACACGCATGCACACGCCCACGTGCACACATACACACATACCCATGCATACACACATATACACAATACACATACACATACACATACACACACACTCACACGCACATACACACGCGTACACACGCATGCACATGCACATGCACACGCACACGCACACGCACACGCTCACGCATGTACACACACATACACATACACACACACTCACACACACATGCACACGCACACATACGCACCCATATGCGCACATACACACGCTTGTACACGCACATGTAAACGCACATGCACGTACCCATGCAGACTATGTGTAGACCGTCAGGGGGAGATAGAGCTAGGGTATATTTATGACAGCCGCAAGCAAGTCCCTGGACCTTTAACCCATGAGTGAGAGAGAGCGTGAGCGCTCCCCTCCCCCTTTCCAGCGACCGCCTGCATATGCACAAAGCTATGCTCGCAGCCATGCCTCTTCCTCTTCCGCACCTTCAGCCCCTGCCTCCAAACACCTTGGCAGCACACTAACAGCTAGCCAAGGCCTGCCAATTTTTGAAAAGAACTTTTACATAGAGCATCCCGTAGTTGCAGCGAGGTCAGAGCAGGAGGTTGAGGAGTATCGGCAGCAAAATCAGGTAACAGCATTGTGAACAAAGACGACTCTGATCGGTATGCTATACCCATGTGCAGTTTATGTCTTGAGCAAGGTTGGTTTGGAATTATGCTGCTTGCTTTCGTCCAAACCCTGGCCACGATTGTGGCCCGACTGTGAGGGTAGGGTGTGCCAGGTAAGGATCTGCAACGGCTGCAGATCCTTTCTGCGATTGCACTGCAGATCCTGGTCGGAGGGGAGGGGGTGCCTGAGTCGGTCACATGTTTCGTGCGGGTGCAAGTTTTGAGTGGTTCCATTTCTGTTTTAATCACATGCATGACTGCAGATCCTGATCAGAGGGGAGGGGGTGCCCAAGCCTGTCACCTCCTTTGACGAGGCCTCCTTCCCTTCCTATGTTCTGTCTGAGGTGGTGCGTGCAGGCTTCACCAGGCCCACACCTATTCAGGCGCAGGTGGGTGTGTAGTGGCAGCAAAGCGAAGAGCAAAGGGGTACAGCATAGCAAAGGGGTGTAGCATGGCAAAGAGCAAAGGGGTGTAGCATAGAAAGCAGTACTTGCGCGTTCCGTGTGCAATGTTCAAATAGAACGAGGCTGAGTTACATCCAAAACCATTCAGGCACGCGTAGGTGTGAAGTGGCAGCATATTTGCAGGCTTTTCTTTTCCTATCCTGTGCCAATAGACTAAGACGTCTGTTACGTGCCTTTCCAAATGCCGGGAGGGACCTGTTAAACAGCCTAAAGGTGGCCAAACAAGATGTGTGCCGTGCGTCAGAAACTAAACTGAGTGCTCCTGGTGTCCTTTGTGCTCTGACCAAAACAATGGCATGCATCTGCGGAAGATAGGCCCTAAACTGACTGCAGTAGGCTCCAACCAATAATATTCATTATTTCATTTGGCCAATCTCCCCGGCTCCATTCTAAAGCAACATTTCTTACACACTGTGGCCAATTGCAAAAGGACACATAGCTAACACACAAACAGCAGCAGCATCCTACTACACCGGCGTCGCTTGTTTTTTTACTTACCAATTATGTTATTTGTCTACCTACCTGTTATGTTTGTAGGCAGGTGTTTGTAGTTTGTGCAAATGATTGCTTGACGCATGGGTCAGCACATTTTTTACACGACAGCACGGTTCCCTTCCAAGAAATGCTGCTGGTGCATGTTTTTGTTACTTCCAGGGATGGCCCATGGCCTTAAAAGGGCGTGACCTGATCGGGCTAGCAGAGACAGGCAGTGGGAAGACTCTAGCGTACCTGTTGCCTTCCGTGGTGCATGTGAGTATAACTATGCACGAGTATGGCGTTGCAAGCATGAGTATGGCAATGCAAACTTGATTGTGGCGATGCAACCATGAGTATGGCAAAGCATGAGTATGGCGGTGCAAACATGATCATGTCACATTTCCATCTTACAATTCACTTTTGCTCACATTCTTCACGCATCCACTCTAAAAATCACATTTCCATCTTACAATTCATATCCGCTCACATTCTTCACACATTCACTCACAAAGTCACATTCCATCTTACTTGCACACAGGTCAATGCGCAGCCTTACCTCCAGGTACGAACAGTTCCTGGTCATGGAAGTAGTATCTTTGTCCATTTTCTAATTCTATGCGCAGACCTGACTCCCTTCACATTCTAGAGGTCAGCTTGCCACATAGGCCACAAACCTTAATCTGTTTCTTTTTGTTAGGCTTGATCAACAAACAGAGTTAGGCTTGATCAACGAACAGAGTTAGGCTTGATCAACAAACAGAGTTAGGCTTGATCAACGAACAGAGGATAAGAATTGCTGCCATCGAGGCTCCCTGTGTTGTTCCTTCTTGTTTTCTCTACAGCTAGGAATTAGCTCGTAAGCCCATCCTTGACAAATCTCAATTCACGTTGCTTTTTGAACGCCTGCTCATAGCTAGGGATGGCCAGAAACATATATAAATGCGGTGTATATACGGTATTTTTGGCAGGAAAATCACCAAACATACGGTCATATACGGTGCATATATACGGTCCTGGCCAACCCAACTCATAGCTCGTTGACCTGCAGCCAGGGGCGCTTGTTTTGCAAGCCCCCACTCCAAGTTCTGCAATTCTGACTGTGTTTTGTGGCTCTATTGCGCTTGCATCGTGAGATGCATAGGGCTCTGTCATTAATACCAAGGAGAACACAACAACTTAGAGGAACCGGAGAAACAGGAGAAAACTACAGACTGAAATAAAGAAAAGAGGTGAGGGAGGGGGGGAAGTATGCTTAAGAGAGAGTTGTGCTCTCCAAGGAATAAAAAGAATGGAGAAGGGAAGCAGAAACCGGAAAAAAGTAGAAAGTGAGAACATCTCACTTTATGCTACACTTCAAGAACCTGAGTTCAGGTGTTTCACACTGAACTCATAAGCTCTCTGCATTTGTTGGGTGCAGATCCTAGCGCTTTCCCCCTCATCCATCCCTGGGCATGTATCCTTATGTGTGTGTGTGTGTGTGTGTGTGTGTGTGTGTGTGTCACGTGGTCTGTTTTGTTATCCTCTATCTTCCTTTGTTCTCTTACTGATCTTACTTGTCCTCAATCCTAACGATTAATACGCAGCCAGGAGACGGCCCAGTGGTGCTTGTTCTTGCTCCTACACGTGAGCTAGCGGTCCAGATTCAGCAGGAATGCCTTCGTTTCGGGAGCTCCTCCAAGATCAAAAACACGGTGGTCTATGGCGGTGTGCCCAAGCAGCAGCAGGTACGCTTACATGTGAATGCATCTGTGTTAATGCACGCATGTGTGTGTATTTGTGTGTGCATGTGTGTGTGCATGTGTGTGTGTGTGTGTGTGTGAGTGCAGGCGTGCGTGAATGTGATTGTCCATGCGTGTCTATTGTAGGCTTTATTGTTCAGTCTGATCGTTTTCTCCAGAGAACAGCAGCAGGTTCTCTTCTCATGAGCCTTTCTCTAGGATCCTAGCCCATTTGATAGTGTTGCTGAAGCATTCAACCTCTCCAGGACAACAGCACATACACACCATGACCTGGGTGTGAAGCACTATTAATTGTTTGTGTGCTTGCAGCAGCATGGGTGCCTAGCTTGCACGGCACGCATGCTTGCACAGCACACCTGTGCCAATGCACATGTGCGCATCCATTTTAGCACAGTATAAACAACAAGACGTCATGTACAAGCACACTTAATGAACCGGAGTCTACCCTAACAGAAATGCACATACACATGCCACACATGGTGTACTTTGACACACAACAATGCGTACACACACACACACACACACATGTACGCAGGTCAAAGAGCTGCGTGCAGGCGTAGAGATCGTGATTGCCACCCCTGGGCGCCTCATCGACATGCTAGACTCACACGCCACGAATTTGAAGCGCGTAACGTATTTAGTGCTGGACGAGGCGGATCGCATGCTGGACATGGGCTTTGAGCCTCAGATCAAGAAAATTGTGTCGCAGGTGAATTTGAGGGAGAGCTTTGCGTTTGCTGGCCGGTGTCAGAGACTTGGACAGTGTCAAAAATGCAGAATAGTAGGTCACGTTTAGCTAGGGTGTTTGGAAATGGAGTGAAGTCTGCCACTGACAAATGTATCAATGATCGTACTGAACTCCTTGAGCTTGTAAAGGGAGCTTTTACACAAATAAGTGGACTTTTTACTGGGAAACCAAGTGGATTAGAGGGTTGCATGTTGAGTCTCACATTGCTTTGAATGGCAGCATTGCTGATGTCTGAAAATGCAAGCTTGAGCCTGGATAGAGTCGCAACTGTTTAGGCAACACACACACACACACATACACACACACGCACATTCACACACACAAGTGCTCACCATGCACGCTTGTGTCCTTCAGATTCGTCCGGACCGCCAAACGCTGCTGTGGAGTGCCACGTGGCCGACTGAGGTGCAGCACATAGCTGCTGCGCTGCTACACAACCCATATGAGGTAGAGAGAGGGGGTGGTATAAGATATAAGAAAAATTATGACAACAACTGCATGGTGCTGAACCGCATGCTTCGTCAAACACACACACAAGCACACACACACACTCGCACACACACACAAACACACACATACACGCGCACACACACACACTCGCACACACATACATACACACACACACACAGCTCCTAAGTCAGTACACTGCCAATTGAGGTGCAGCACATAGCTGCTGCACAACCTAAATCATGTTGGTGCAGTCGATTGGTGTTGTGTCGCTTGAGCTGAGGTCGCTTGCTTGCATGGTAGGTAGGTAGGTACACTCTTGCGTTCTGGTTTGTGTTAATAGGTCACACTGCTGCTGCTGCACGTTCCACGGCACGTAAATACAAACAAGAATTGGCCATGTTTACTCTGCTTTTGGATTGATGCAAGGACTGCTGAGATGCGTCACACAGCTGCTGCCGTGCATTACCAAGAATTTGCACGTGCGCTTCCACGATTCAATTTAGGTGCAGTTGTAGCTGCTGCCCTGCTTACCAACAATTACGCAATAGCAAATCATGCAATTTTCCCCATTGCTGTGCTGGCGCACGGCTTCAGATGCAGCAGAACATGCAGCTGCTGCCTGAAAGCAACCTCCATCACTGCTGGCACGCCCACTGCTGGCATGCTAAAACAATAGACACTGCTGCCTGACAGCAACCTCCATCACTGCTGGCACGCCCACTGCTGGCACGCTAAAACAATAGACGCTGCTGCCTGAAAGCAGCCTCCATCACTGCTGGCACGCCCACTGCTGGCACGCTAAAAAATAGACGCTGCTGCCTGAAAGCAGCCTCCATCACTGCTGGCACGCCCACTGCTGGCACGCTAAAAAATAGACACTGCTGGCACGCCCAAATAATAGAAACAGGGGCTTTCGGTGTGACAACAAGTAGCGCGCCTTTTTTGGTGACGACAAGTAACACACCCTTTCTTTGTGACACAAGAAACCGCCTTTTCTTTCCCCGTCATATCTTCATCAGTAAGCGGACCTCAAAACCAAGTAAAACCCAGTGAAGCTCTTTTTACTTTCTTTTGCTCCTGCACTCGTCTACTCACGATGCCAGTTCATCTGCAGCAGCCCAGATCTCATTACCAAGTAAAACCCAGTGAAACTCTATATTTTCTTTTGCTCCTGCACTAGTCTAGTCACAATACCAGGTCGTCTGCAGCATCCCAGACCTTATAACCAATATCATCCTAGTGAAGCTCTTTCAAAACGTATCAAGCTCTTGCACTCTTCTATTCACGATGCCAGGTCATCTGCAGCAGCCCAGACCTCATAACCAATACCATCCTAGTGAAGCTGTTTGATAACGTATCAAGCTCTTGCACTCGTCCGTTCACGATGTCAGTTCATCTGCAGCATCCCAGACTTCATAACCAATACCATCGTAGTGAAGCTTTTTCAAAACGTATCAAGCTCTTGCACTCGTCTATTCACGATGTCAGTCCATCTGCAGCAGCCCAGACCTCATAACCAATACCATCCTAATCTACATTTGGTTGGTTAAAGTTGAAACCGTTGAAATTGGAAGCCAAAGCTGAAATACCTAATGAAATTAACCAGATACAAGCCTAGTGAAACTCTTTCAAATTAGATTAAGATTTTTCCTGCACTTGTTTATTCACGATGCCAGGTCATCATCGGCAGCCCAGACCTCAAAGCCAACCACAACATCACGCAGACCGTGCAGCTGTTAGCAGACCAAGAAAAGTATCCAAAACTCATACGGCTGCTGGGCAAGGAGATGGACGGGCGTCGGATTCTCATCTTTTCTGAAACCAAGCGGGGCTGTGATGATGTAAGTGGATATCAGGAGGGGGAGGATGGGTCAGCTAGGAGAAGAGGTTGAGTATGGAAGCAATTGGGTGCTGCATCTTGCATCTGGAACCAAGCAGAGGTGTGATGACGTAAGTGGATAGCAGGAGAGAGAGGATGGGCTTGCTGGGAAGAGATGGGTTAGCTAGGGGGAGGATGAGTTTGCTGTGGGAGGATGGGTCAGCTAGGGGGGAAAGGTTGAGTATGAAAGCAAATGGGTGCTGCATCTTGCATCTGGAACCAAGCAGAGCTGTGATGACGTAAGTGGATAGCAGGAGCGAGAGGATGGGTTTGCTGGGAAGAGATGGGTTAGCTAGGGGGAGGATGAGTTTGCTGTGGGAGGATGGGTTAGCTCGGGGGGAAAGGTTGAGTATGAAAGCAAATGGGTGCTGCATCTTGTTTCTAGAACCAAGCAGAGCTGTGATGACTTAAGCGGGACACGGGGAGGGAGGATGCATGAAATAGAACGATTGGTTGAGTACGGTAGGAATTAATTGCAGTGTCCTCATCTTTCCTGAGGTGAGAGGGGCCTGTGTTGAGAGCGAGAACTGAGGTGGGAGGATGTCATTGCTAGGAAAAACAATGGAATGCAAGAATGAATTGTTGGCATTAAAATCATAATTGAGCGGTACTAAGATAAATCATGTGGATTACGGAAAACAATATACAAAATTACATACAATACTTTATAAATTGTGTTGCTCACACCAGCCAGAGCCCCACCAGAGACTATCCTGTGCGCTTAGAGAGAAAATTTTTTGGGCATCACAGTATAATATGCATGTCTGCCGTTCATATAATACCTGCGTGAGCGGTACTGCACTACCAAGCTGTTGCGTTAGAGAAAGCTGTTGCATTAGAGAAAGCTGTTGCGTTGAAGAAAGCTGTTGCGTCAGAGAAAGCTATTGTGCACTACCAAAACTGCTGCCTTAGCCATTTTGTCTCAGGCTGTATGGAGTAAGAAATGTGTATAGGGCTGGCCAGAACAGTATATATATACACCGTATATGACCGTATATTTGGCGGATTCCCTGCCAAAACTATTGTATATACACCGTATGTATATGGTTCTGGCCAACCCTAAATATGTGCAATGCGTGCATGCGACGCAGCTGCCTATCTCATAGTGGTGGGAAGCCCGCATGCACACTTTGTTATATGGATAAATTTTGCTGTAACTATTACGCCTCTGTAAAGATGGTCAGCTTTCCTGGGTTAGACACACCGTCATTGCTTACCGTACACACGGCCATGACTTCTACGGTACAAAAATCAGTAGGGATGGTGCACATACATGACGCATGTATGAAACACTCGCAGCTAGGGTTGGCCAGACCCATGTATATATCCGGTGTATATTCGGTATTTTTGGCAGGGAAATCATCAAATATACGGTCATATATGTGTATATATATACGCTGGTTACCTCTACAATCATCAAATACACAGTCATATACGTGTATATATACGGTTCTGGTTAACTCTACAATCATCAAATATACAGTCATGTATGTGTATATATACGGTTCTGGTTATCCCTACAATCATCAAATGTACGGTCATATATGTGTATATATACGGTTTTGGTTAACTCTACTTGTAGCTCACGCGTCGCCTGCGAATGGATGGCTTTCCCGCCCTGGGCTTGCATGGTGACAAAAATCAAGTGGAGCGAGATTGGGTGCTTGCTGAGTTCAAAGCAGCAAAGCACCCCATCATGATAGCCACGGATGTTGCGGCTAGAGGGCTGGGTGAGTGTTCATGCGCATGTTGGGGATCAGGACTTGAAAAGGATTTTGGGACTCGTTATTTGAGTAGCTTACCAGAAGTAAAAGATTAGATCGTTAAGTCGCCTAATAGGTGCAAACTTATTATTGTGAAGCAGGCGTCAGGCTCTCAAGTTTTAATCACCTCCCAGATCAGTAGCCTTGGGTTTGGCAAGGGAAGGGCTGATAGCCTGGTGTTTGAGTGGTTACATTGTTCTCACTTTGCTTTCACTTTGTGAAATTAGTGACACTGGTGTTTCGGACGGTACCCCTGTAGTGGTCAAAATGTCCAGATGCGTGAGGTCATATTGCAACTTTAACTGGTTCTTTTCAACTGGCAGCTGCTGCTTGTTTTGGTCAAGCAAACAAATTAGGACAGCAAATTCAGCGCTTCATGCGCTTCACAACTTCATACGTACTTATGAGCATATCATGTGAATAACGTTCATCTGTACTTTAAACGAGCACATCATGTAAATGAACTTCCTCTGTACTTAAAAACTTGAATTTGAGAGACGACTGCATGGTCGGTTCCTTTTTGCTGCACACAGCTCGTGGCTTAACAAAGGCTGTCAAGTACATAACACATGTTTGCCTGCAAATTTAAATGACACCCTGCTTCACAATTGCCCCATGCACCAGACTTGCAGGGACCGTTAGGCTCACTGCTGTCATATTTGCTATACACAATGCATTTCTGTGCAGACGTAAAGGACATCAAGTGCGTGATCAACTTTGACATGCCTAACACAGCAGAGGACTACGTTCATCGAATAGGTCGCACAGGAAGAGCAGGGGCAAAAGGTGCAGCTTACTCGTTTTTCACGTAAGTGTTTCTGTGTGTGTAAAATATGTGCTCACTCGTTCTTCACGTAAATCTTTCTCATTTGGTGCGGTGTAGGCTTTCCTACGTGAGAGCGTTTGTGGTATGAAGCGTTTGAACCTCCTTGCTGAATCGACCCCTTTCCTTCAATCGATGTGGGGAGTGGTTATAACCACCTGGTTTTTTCTTCCTCATTTGCACTCTGGGGCCATTTTTCCTACTCGAATCATGCACGTAAACCTGCAGTACTATGCTAGTTGTGCAATACATCTGGACGTTCTCATGCCAACGTTCCCTCAATCAGTGCCAATGAGCTTTTTACCCAAGTAAAAACACCCTCTACCTCATGTGGATGCAACATACTTTTATTTGTATACCTAACCCTTTAAATTGCTGGAAATTCTGGCATTCTGGGGAGCCGTGTGGGTCCCAGTGCCTATTTTGCACTTTGGCAGGAAAAATGCGTATTTGACCGACCTCTCCTTCAGGATGCAAGCTTTATAAATCTCTAACACAATGCTGCAATGTCAAATTCTGGTGCAAGGGTGCGGGGAAAGCCTGTGAGTGGGAGGCACTCATACAAGGGACACAGGGGAAACACGCTCCACACCTGCTGCGAGTTTTAGCCCGGTTTCTATCACCAGAGGTGTAGCCACTTATAATTTCATAACAAATTCGAAATGGGTCTTTTTGCCTGCGATCATGCGCTTTTCACGTGAATTTTCTTGCGCGTATCGCGCTTTTCACGTGACGCTCTCTATATCGTGACGCCTTTAGGCTCCCATTTCCGGTAGAACTTTCCGGCAAAGGGGGCACCGTCTTCCATCGGTGTGCTTGGTACTTGAGAGCCTTGCTTCGTTTCCACAAACCACAAACCCAACCTTGACCAAACGAGACAGATGCATCACTCTTTGCATCATCACTTTTCATTTGCATGAAGGGTAACGCGACAGATGCAAGGGTTACCCTCTTTTGCTCAAACTCATAGAAAAATGCAGCTGAAAAGGGCAAACATTGAAAGCCGTTCTGATGAGTATCAGCTGGTTTTTGCATACAAGCTGCTGCTGCTGACTCATACTGATATTTTTTTGTCATTTATTTGCCTTGTTAAACAGTTCGTGCTTTGCCGTACTCAGGGTTTTACTGGACCTGAACACACACACACACACAAACACACACACACACAACACACACACACAGCAGCTTATGTCAAAAGAATAACAACGTATGTTTCCCAATCGTTTTGCTTATATCAATGCAGGATCTCCGATGCACGTCTAGCCAGGCCGATTGTAGATGTGAGTACAGGAGTCAGCTTTCAGCAATGTCGCGCGTTCCAGAATAGGGGTTGACTGTTCGTCCTTGGTGGTTAGGTACCTAGTTTCACATCTCACAATGAATTGCTGTAAGCACTATTTTTTCCTCTTGGTGGGGGAGACTCACGGCACTTCGGGCCAATGTGTCTCCTTTTCCTTTATTGATGCAGGGAGTGTTTTGCTGCCTGCGTAGTTGTTCTTTTCTTTTCTTTTCTTTCAAGCAAAGCCACGATTGGCATCTATCAAGTCACCCCCTGGCAGCATAACACTCAGGAGGCCGTTTTCCTTGGATTTCCTTAAAATATAAAACAATCCTGTTGCGGTATCAGCTCGCTTTCTGGCAGCCATATGTTCAGGTTCACCTTTGTTCCACTTGGCTACACAAAGCACCTGCAACCTAACTCGGTCCTACCCTGTAGATATCCCTGTACCTACCTGTACCTACCCCATGTAGGTATCCCTGTACCTGCCTGTATTTACCCCATGTAGGTATCCCTGTACCTACCTGTACCTACCCCATGTAGATATCCCTGTACCTACCCCATGTAGATATCCCTGTACCTACCTGTACCTACCCCATGTAGGTATCCCTGGTTTGCACTGTCTCTACCATGTTTCTGGGATGTGCTACCTTTAATATCTCGACTTCACACTCTACTACATATACGTTTGCGCCTGTCTTCACGCACTCCATAGGACTGTTGTGTACACCTGGGGATTTGATCAAAGAGAAATGTGTGTGTGTATATGTGTGTGTGTGTGTTTCATCCTAACCCTGCGTCACTCTCTCATTGTCAAAGCGCTTTGCTGTGCTTCATCACATCAAACTATGGGTACCTCCTGCAGATATTGGAGGAGGCCAAACAAGCGGTGCCACAGAGCCTGAAGCAGATGGCATCCGTAGGCAGCGGCAGTATCCAGACAAGTGAGTGGACTTGTCAAATGAACAGTTCATAAACAGTTGATACACGGCGTGGGATAGGTTTAATGAAAACAAACTGGATAATGTAGACCCACTAATGCCAGCTTGCATGCACTGAGTTACTACGGCGGGTGCAATTTGGATGGAGATCTCCCAAAAAATGCAAAGGATAACAAAAACGAACTGCGCTAAGCTCTTATATCTGTTGGATAGTTTCAAAGGCAACTATTGAAAGGGTATTGAAGAGGAGGGGTGGTGGGAAATGCCACAAAGAGAGGGTAGTTTGTAAGAACTCTGCGCACCGCAATTTCAGGCTTGAATTAATGCACATATGCTCTAGTCGTTGCGTTAAAGCATTAAAATATTAAAATGCTCAGACTCTGATTATGACCTTTTCAAATACTCAAGTCTATGGTGTCAATTCTATGGTGGTCGAGGCTGGACTGCTGAACATGCCATATGGACGAGTCTCCTTTTGAAATTCTGGTCTTTTGCAGTTTTAAGGAATCGATTGCAAACAAAGTTTGCTCAGCATTTAGGTTTCAATCGTATCCAGGCCATAAGAAAGGTTACTGCTTGACACATCTTCAGTTATCGTGCGTACACCCCTGAACCCTGAACACCTTCTAATCCTAAGCAGTTGGCTATTTATTAACACTGTATACCTTTGCAATTTTAAGATTGAGGACATCAAGTCCATGCACTTGATTGCGGCCGAGTTCTAAGGAGTACATTGCGATTTTTGCGCCACACCGCTGCCCAACTGATTCAGGCTGATACCCGCCATTTTCTGTACACGCAGAATTTTGACTCCTGGTCAGTTCAACTGTAGCTACCGTCCTTCAGCAGCAAGCCCTGTGTGGCTTCGATTTGGGAGAGTGAGGCGCATTTGTGTTTGGTGGATTCCCGCCGTCCTGCTCACCATTGTCTACAAAGTAGATCTGACGGACCTTTTTAAGTCAGGAGTAGCAAGCCGGTCCCTTAGCTTAAGAAACGACGGCATAATGAGCTGGGTTTTGGGATGTTGATTAGACGAGAGTTAGTGCACTGTTATACAGATCACCGAAGCACTAGTATCATCCCACTGTTAATTGCACCTTTTTTGGTGGTCCCATCGAACAACGCAGAAGCTAGCCCACTAGATCTGTTACAACTTTCGACCAAAAGCAATCCACAAGAGTGGCCGACTGTGTTAGGCATTGAGGACGGTGAAAACATCGAAAGTTCGCATATATAATTCAATTTAAGTCAAACATTTTGGAACGCAATGCCAGATTCTTGTGGAGCCATTGTAAACAAACTAATATAACTTTTAATGGCGGAAAAGGAACCATGTGCGGGAGAAGTTGCTATCACCGTTTCAACAGCAGCTCGCGAGGAAACTCGTGCGCTCTCTGGCCTTGAGGATGTCGACATCGCTGGTTCTTATGCGGAGAAGACACTGCACTTGGTGGCCAATGCCGACATTGTTGTGGTGCGGGACTCAGAGTTTCGGAGGTTCTCTCTTCGCAATGTTGATATTGTAGCTGCAACCGTATCAATTGCGGCCACATTGAAAAGATTTGACACACACACACACACGCATGCACACACGCACGCACGCACGCACGCGCGCGCGCACGCACGCACGCACACACGCACGCACGCACGCACGCACGCACACATACGCACACACACACAGTAGACACAGGGCACACACACTGTAGACACAGGGCACACACTTA
>Ga0307942_1001305_pt1 | contig 19696 bp, 20 predicted proteins | sample OrgLakmetagen175_FD_201846 | JGI IMG/M metagenome (GOLD analysis project Ga0307942, IMG submission 201846) | Saline water microbial communities from Organic Lake, Antarctica - #175 | ecosystem: Environmental > Aquatic > Non-marine Saline and Alkaline > Saline | place: Antarctica: Organic Lake... | reverse complement strand
ATGGATGCAGGCATGACATGTCTCCTGCTGCCTATCCCTTTTTGTCTCACGACCTCTGATCCTTCCCTTTCTCACAGCGCTCCGCTGCCATGCCATGGATGCAGGCATGACATGTCTCCTGCTGCCTATCCCTTTTTGTCTCACGACCTCTGATCCTTCCCTTTCTCACAGCGCTCCGCTGCCATGCCATGGATGCAGGCATGACATGTCTCCTGCTGCCTCTCCCTTTTTGTCTCACGACCTCTGATCCTTCCCTTTCTCACAGCGCTCCGCTGCCATGGTCAAAGACCTGGAGCAGTTCAACGAGCAAGTGCGGCGCATCGCTGCCAAAAAGAAGACCTCAGACGCAACACCACCCACCCAAGAAGGCCAGCAGGACACTCAGAAGCTGTTGGGTGGCAGTAAGCTCTCGGCTTCTGCATCTGTTGTCGGCTCTTCTGAGGCACGCCCCTCTTCATCTTCACCTCCATCTCCCACAGCTACAGAAGATGCAAGCAGCAGCAGCAGCAGCAGCAACAGCAGCAGCAACAAAGGTGGCAATGCAGCTTCAAAGGATGACGAGGCTCTGTCTAGGGTGAGTGGGACTTTTCGTCTAGGGTGTGTGAGTGAGACTTTTTGTCTAGGGTGAGTTTTTGTCTAGGGTGAGTGTGGGACTTTTTGTTAAGGGTGCGTAAGTGAGACTGTTTGTATGGCTCCTCTGCTCTTGTGTTCTTGTGCACTTTGGTGGGTTGAATAATGGTTGTAGGGTGCCCCTAGTTTCTTTTTATGTGTACATATGTGAGCTTGCCTTCGCTCAGATGTGGGCCCTCTGCACTTGGAAACGGTGTTTCTGTATACGTACGCGAGTCACGATTTTGGACCTCTTTAACTAGAGGTATTGCTGCTTGTTATACTCACTCCAGTTTATTTCTTCTTAAGGTGTTCACGCTCCCTTTAGCACGCTAAACTTCACTCTTTCTTATAATTTGTCTAACCCCTTTTGTTTTTTTTGTCCTTTCTTCTCCCCCGCACACGCCAACGCCAGCACCTGCCCTCCATCCTATCCAAAGCACAACTTTGACACGCTTTCAGTAGGTCCTTATTCTACAGACTACTCTACCGTAGTGCTGCATATTCTCTTTAGCCTTTGCACTTGCTTCTTGCAAGCTCACACACCAGCTCTTCACTGATCTACAAATAATGTCGCCCTAAACTCTTCCTGATCTACAACTCGTGTCTTCCTGAGCTCTTCACTGATTTACAAATAATGTCTTCCTAAGCTCTTCACTGATCTACAAATAGTGTCTTCCTATACTTTTCTTACTGATCTACAAATAGTGTCTTCCTATACTCTTTTTGATCTGCAACTATTGTTTTCCTAAGCTCTTCATGATCTACAAATAATGTCTTCCTAAACTCTTCCCGATCTACAACAATTGTCTTTCTAAGCTCTTCCTGATCTACAATTATTAGTATTTTTTAAGCTCTTCACTGATCTATAAACAGTGTCTTCTTAAATCTCCACTGATCTACAAATAGTGTCGTCCTAACTCTTCCTGATCTACAACTCTTGTCTTCCTAAGCTCTTCACTGATTTACAAATATTGTCTTCCTGCTCCTTCCTGCTCACACCAACGCTTTCTTGCAAGATCTAGCCCCCCTGCAAACAACGTGTGTTACACATGTGTGTGTGTGTGTGTGTGTGTGTGTGTGTGTGTGTGTGTGTGTGTGTGTGTGTGTGTGCGTGTGTGTGTATGTGTGTGCGTGCGTGCGTGCGTGCGTGCGTGCATGCGTGCGTGCGTGTGTGTGTGTGCACGTGTGTTTGTGTCCGTGTGTTTGTGTCCGTGTGTGTGTGTGTGTGTGTGCGCGCGTGCATGCAGAAGGCGCATATGTCTGTGCAGTTGATGGGTGTGTGCATGCGTGCGCACGTGCTTATGTGTGTGTGCTAATATGTATGAGTGTGCGTAGAGTTGAACTGAATTGTTAAAATGCACCAACAACGTACATTGTCATGTATTTGAATATCCAGGCCAACGCTTTCTTGCAAGAACAAGGTCCTTCTACTAATGACCCAGCTCCGTCCAACAAAGATGGAGGAAACAGAGAGACGGAGGACGAGAGTGCTGTGCAGTCAGGAAAGCGAAAGGAGCAGAACGCGCTGACTCGCACGCTCTCGTTGTTGGACTCGTTGGTTCCTGAGGAGCAGGTTGGCCCCAAAAAGTGACTCTGCCCCCATTTTGAATGAGGCATGAGTGTGTAATATATACATAGCCAGCGTAAGCATGACGCCGCAGCTAGGCTTGATGATTTTCTCCTGACGAGAGATAGATAACGTGATGGCGCAAAGAAGCCCTACGTACTCTATGCATGGGGAAAGAATGAGGGCAGGCAGGAGATGGTAGATGCCCTTTGCTTGGGGAAGGAATGAGGGCAGGCAGGAGATGGTAGATGCAGACGTTTATGTTGTGATTTCTGATGCTGTCGAATCTTGTCTGACTTTTGTGACTTTGAGTTCAGCACCTGGCAGAAGAAGTGTCTCTCAAAGTGTCTCTACACTTTAGAAGACCATGCCCAGGCTTCTTAAAAACAGAAGGAAGAGCCTGCACGAGTCGTCAAGGTTTCTATTTATTCTTGCCGGAGAAGAGCTAGAGTGCACTGCTGAGAGAAGTACAGTGAGTTCATTGGCTTGAAGTGTTTGTTACAAATTTTGACCCTTTTTTACGACTCTCTGTTAAGGAGCAGCTGTGTAAATATATGAAGCGGGAATTTTGTAATGATTTTTGCTGTGTGAGAGAATGGTGCTGGAAGAAAGATACTTCTCCTTAGAGACATGATGCTTATCTTAACTGTATGTGGGGCTGAAAAAGCCTCTTTTTATCAGAGCTATTTCTTTTCCGTTGTTCCTAATGCTTGTTAGCTTGCAATGTAGCTGTTGCCTTCTGATAGGGGACCTGCACTTTGCGCTTTTGTATATGAGTGCTCTATAACTGTGCATCATCAAATGCAAACAATGGCATTTACTTTTCTGGCAAATAAACCAAGCCATACTACTCTTTCTCGTGATTGCTAGGTTGAGTTGGTCAGTTTGTGCCTGAAAAATTAACATTCCAACTGGCTGAGCTTGAGTAATAGAGCGGAAAAGAAAGGCAAGGCCACAAACCCCCCCAGGCTTAGGCTCGATTGGTTATGAACATGCTGTTTTTTGTATGTTAACCAATTGTGCAGGCCGAGTTTTCAGCCTTTCATCTACACTCTGCATCGGATGAGACTACATATCCCCTTTACGTCTACAGCTTCCTTGTGTTTGCCCAGCAACAAGCCTTAAAAATATTCTGCAAACATTATATGCTGCCAGCTTCTACCCCTTTCTTGTTAGTTCTATGTGTGTGGTTCCTCTTGAAGTTGAGACTCATTTGCAAAAACATACATGTAGCAAATAGCTCAGTATTATTTTAATTAGAAGCTGCTAGAGTGATAAAAGAAAAAAGAATAAAAGAAACGCAGACAGTGCAAACACTATCGGCATGGATTAGGAAAGGATGTTGTTGTGTTCTGCACCACTTAATGATGCAGAAACACACGACATCCCACCATGAGAATGAAGATAAAAGAAGCTTGTCAATGGGGATCAGGTGGTTTTTTGAGGCAGAAGCCTGCACACCACCAGGAGTATTACTCATATACTTTTGGGGGTTGTGTTCAATGTCTCTGTCACAGCAGATCACTGTCACTGCAAAGTATAATTCTCAGCACAACAATCTATGCTGGTAGTTGGTGCGCCGTGCTGTCCTTGGCTAACGGCACACAGCGCCTGAATAGCAATACTGGGGAAAGTGATAGAGCAAGGCTGCCCTTACGACGGGTCCAGCCAGCAGATGCATCAGACACAAACGAATCAAGGCTGCCCTTACGGCGGGTCCAGCCAGAAAATGCAACAGACACAAGCGATATCGAGGCTGCCCTACATCGGGTCCAGCCAGCAATTGCATTGGACACAAATGAATCGAGGCTGCCCTGAGTAGGGACGAGCTGGTTTAACTTAATGAACAACGGACATGTACTATACCACACACACTCTAGTCGGCTGCCGCGCCTCTCCTCCCCAGGGCTGGGAAGTTTACTCAACCATCTGGCTGAACATTGTGTAGTTTACTGAGCTAATTGTACCGCAAAAGCAAAACCAGAAAATGCTATCTTCAATAAACTGGCTTCGCCTGACAACCTCAACTGTAAAACCAACTACCAACCAAATCACACGAATCGTCACTGCCAACAATTGAGCGTGACGTCTCGTCTCATTAGAAGAAGAAGAAAAAGGGAAACTACGCAGGCAGTGAAAGCCACTCCCCACATTAATTAAGGAAAAGGAGCAACTTTGGTACCGAGTACCGTAAAGCTCCTTCACCGTGTCTCATTTGTATGATTTTTGTTGCGTAGAATGATAAAAACGAAAATAAATATGGGCTACGTGAAGTGGTTCCTTTTGAAGTTGAGACTCTTACGTAAGATCATACAGGAAAGATGTTTAACAGGTTAACTAAAACATCAGGTATGTGTTTGGGGTGGGGTGGGGAGGGGTGAGATGGAGACAAAGGAAGGCAAAGGCAGGCAGAAGAAAGATGTGGACTTTTAAACAAGGCAATCAGACTTGTAGCGTATGTTTCTGTCGGCAGTCCCAGGCATATGCTGTGTTTTGCAGGCTATAAGGAAAAAATGCTTGACTACATGATTACGGCAGGCAAAGTAAGATGTTCATAGAAGCCCAAGTCTAGTCCAAGCATCGCTGATTCTGTCCACCTTTGGGCAGCCAATATCCGTGCTTTTCCTTTTGCACATCAGTGTCTCCTAGGGTTGGCCAGATCCATACATACATACGGTGTATGTACGCTATCTTTAACAGGGAAATAGCCATAGCATACGGTACATGGTGTGAATATATTTAGTTATGGCCAACTCTAGTAGCTTTCCTCGTGTTGCTAACACGATGAGGAACCAGGGATTAATCCCAGGTAGCAGTCTGTTTTTATATTCACTCAGCAATAATGATGACAGCAAACCTTGAGTATTAACAAATTTGCAAGAATGGGGTCACATGTGGCAGCGGCCTTCTAGACTGCCGTAGTACGTTAAGACCCCCTGCGCAAGTAAACAGTTTGGGCCAATCGCTAGTGTTCACCACCTTGTGTGACCATTATCTATCTTGGCATCAATAGTAGGGCTTTCTAGAAGCGTTTACCTACCACTTGTATGCACCGTATACGTATGTATACATATACATATACATATATACATAACATACATGTATACATGTATACACCGTATTTGGCTGGCACACGACATATGAAATTTTAAGACTGATTTCACTGCCGAGGCTAGTAGGCAAAAACAGAAATGCAGCCTTTGGTGATAGTTCTATTGACCTAATAGCAAAAACGTTCCACCCAGACAGCAAAGGACGACAGATACAATAAATGCAGGGTTGGCAAGGACAGTATATATAAACTACATAGCTTCATTGAAATATATGTGCTGAGCTTGAAACTAGCTAGTTCTGGGGCTCATACCCTAGGAGCATGCAAAATTCATATCCATTTTGGGCCACAGATAACTCCCTTTAAAATTTTCCCTCGTCATTTCTGGGCAATAGCAACACGAAGGACGAAGCAAATTTAGATACAAAGTGCACACAGAGCTTGGAGGCGGCACAATGTTTCAACATTGTAAGCATTAACACCCGTGCCTTTTATGGCACCAACGGTTTCAACCAATGAAATGAGGAGCAATCCAGAGGCTTGATCGCTATCTGACTATTTACATTTTACATTACAAGCTTACTATTTAGACCACTTGTACAACCTGTTACACAGATTTCTTGGTTAATCTGGGACGTCCATTACAGCAGTAGTGCAAAGGAGAGTATGATTAGACTGCAAATTGGTTGCAAGTACCTTTGCTCAAACATCTAATTAGTGCCTGCTGCCAAGCAGAACGGTGTGGAAAATGAAGCCTGTATCGCCAACTAATAAACGTGCCCTAATTTTTTTTTACTGATCCGGCTGCCTGATCAGTCGGATTGCCTATTAGGCCCAGCAACAGGCCTGTCGGGTGCGCGGTTATTGCAGCTAGGGAACGAAGGTTTCTGCGCGATACCCGACTTTGATTAAAAGTCTGCGGCATTGCTTGCTTCTTTGGTGATGTTTTTGGTTGGTCTCATGGTCAAGCCTGCTAGGCTACTTACAATCCTAGGATATTGTACTACGTAATAACACAGGCCCTGCTGCACATGCCGACTATATCCAGGCATGGTCACCACTTGCACCTTTCTTTCGGCAAGGCACTCAGCCGTGGCATGCACTTCGCGTCAGCCTCCAATGTTGCTTCCTTGTTAGGCCTACTCCCTGACAGTAAGGCGCCCTTCAGCACGCTTTTTAGCTTGGAGCAGCAGGTTTCCAATCCTATGCCATTTGCCCTCAAGTGGGGGTTGTGCCATGAAATGAATGGTGTTGCATCTGTGCTTAACAGCTTCCAAGAGGTCAGCGCACAGTTGGCCTCTAAGCATCAGTTTTGCATTTCTGAAAGTGTGTGTGCCCATGAGCAAGGTTTGCAGTTGGTGCATCATGATCACCCCATGTTGCAGCAGGGCACTGTGTTTGGCCAGCCTTCTGCTCAATATGCGATAGCTGCCTTGCCAGATGCAAAGTTGGTGGGCAATGGTTCTGAGCTTCTCCTTGAAGTCAAGTGTGTATGCCCATTCATAGAGAAGGATGACGGTACAGGCTGGTTCCACCTACCCTTCAAAACAGCTTTTAAGGGAGTGAGCATGAAGCATTATGTGCAGTGCCAAGTGCAAATGCTGGCTACGAGTGTTTCTCACTGTTTGCTTCGTTGGGATGTTACTGGGTGCAAAGTTTTTTATGCCCCTTTTGATGGAGTGTGGTGCAGGTGCATGGTTTGCATGCTCAGTATCGTTCTGCTTGCAGCTGCTCCGCTCTCAGGAAATAGCCCTGACTTCACTGCGATTCCCTCCTACAAGAAGTTTGTAGGGTGCACAAAAGAGCGTTGCAGTGCAGTGGAAGAGTTGTGCGATGTGGACAGTGAACAAGGGGCTGTCAGTGCACGCTGGCTTTAAGTGCATCTTGCTGGATGTTTATGATGAAATCTATTCCAGCTGATTAATTGTCCATTAATTGCCTTACTGGACTTGTTTCAAATACTTATTTGTGCAGCGACAATGGCTTGTGTGCAGCGACGAGGGTTGGTAAGATTCGTTGAGCATTAACCATTAATTTGTTTACTTTCCTTGCTTGTCTGCTTCTTGATTATTTATTTTGACATTTCACTGCCTTACCAACCTTCCTTGCTTCATATTAATTGACATTCACTAATGACATTCATTAATTGACATTAATTGACTATTGTTTACTTTCCTACACGGCTCCAATTTTACAACGCTTGTGTCACTTTCCTGTCCATTGGCTCAATTAATTGCCATCTTATTTTCACTGCAATATCTACCCCCTCAAAATTTTACATGTTCCCAGGACAGCCCAACACGCAAAATTTGGAGAGCAAAACTTTTGTTGTTTGGGGTGGCCTAGAGAGGTTATTAGATCAACCTGCACCAAAACCAGAATGGCCAAATTACATGAATCTGGGGCTGCAGGTACTTTTTAATTTGAACTCAATAAACTACATATACAGTTTGAGACAATTCTGTGAAGTTTCATTCTTTGCCTGGAAATCATTTCGCTAATAATAAGTCAGTTTCGGGACAATTTCTAACTTTAAGAATGTCGTTCGAATGAGTAATTCTTACTGAATCGAACAAAAAACGAATAATGAAGAGCTGAAGTATCGCAACTGCTCTGCGAGATATGTCATCGCCCCTATTTTTAGCTTTGTCTAGTGCATGTCAATGTTTCTTTTGCTGCACACAAAAAAAACATCCCTGAAACCCGTTCTGGGTACCAAAATGATTCGACTTGGTATCCGTGAATTTATAATTAATAATTGTTAATTGCCAGACAGTAAACATGATGCTCAACATGAACAAGAAGGTGCTGAATGTGTCCAGGGCAACCGCCCCCTCCCGGGTGCGAGCTATGGCTGTGCGCTCGGACGCCCAAAAGCCACTGAAGATCGGTATCAATGGTAAGTGCTTGGTCGATGAAGTTGCCCGTCTCGGAAATTTCCACTTTGCCCCCATCGGGCAGCATTCCCGGGCATTATGGCGCACGTCAGACTGACTACGGCATCTGTACATGTTCCCCATCTGTACATCGGTGATCCTGGCTTGGGGGGTGGGCTGGTTTCACGTTGGTAATCCGAATTTGGACGCCTCTGAGTCGGTCCCTGACTCAAACGACTCTAGCATCTGCAAGTTCGTCGTGATGAATGTCAAGTATGCAAGTATGCAAATGAGTGCAAGTATGCAAGTGAGCGTTCAAGGGAAACACACATGCCGCACATGCATACTCGCAAGCTCATTATTCTTGTGAATCTGTGTGCACCAAGGGAACTTGCTTGCTTGATCCTTTGTGCACGAGATGCACTCCTCTTAAGCAGTGAAACGATTTATGTGTTGCTGTGCGCATGCTCATGTTTGCACGCTCATGTTTGCACGCGCAGGTTTTGGTAGAATTGGGCGTCTTGTGCTCAGAAATGCTCTCCTGAGGAAGGACATCGAAGGTATGTGCACTATCAGCGCACGTATCTTGCACTGATGACTATGGTTGTCAGTCAGCAGTTTGCTTGTGTAAATTCTTGCAGCCATCCAGTGTATTCTGGCTTGCACGTGGCATACTGCTCAACTTACTCAGCTGCAATCTCAACAGCACCAGATGGTGACCTAGTTCTTGCAGTAACAGCCTGCCGTTCTTCATCCCCTCATGCCCTGTCGCGCGCGCAGTGGTGGCTGTAAATGACCCATTCATTGATGATGACTACATGGCCTACATGTAAGTTGGCCGCATTCTAAACAATTTTCAGGATGGCTGTAAGCATTTAAGTACTTCTCTAATGCTTGCATTTGTCTCACTTGGTGTCTGGTAGTTGTGGCATCTGGAAAACAAGACATGGAAAATTTGTTGAGATGATAGTGTTGGGATGAAGTGCTAAGATGAGATGAAAATTTGATCAAGCTCTTTCCCTCCCCCCTCCATCTCCACATTCGCCTTATTTTCTAGCACAACTATATCACTCAAAGGGTTTCAACATCTGGTTAATCCACCACTCACATGGCAGAGAAGGCAATGAATGGCCCCCATGACCAGCAGCCAGCATGCATGCAATCCATGATGCAAGCCAGATCGCTTCATGCATGCATGCACCAACATGTCTGCTACCTGCAAAACCTGAATCATCCTGTTGCAGGTTCAAGTACGACTCCGTTCACAAGACATGGCCCGGAACTGTGGAGGCCAAGGGGGGCGGCCTGATTATTGATGGACACCGGATCAAGGGCAGCTCCATGAGTGACCCCGCGCAGATCCCATGGGCGGACGCTGGTGTGGACTATGGTGGGTTCAGTGTGCGCAAGTTGCTGTTGGCTTCGTTGCTGTTGGCTCCGCGCAAAGCCCATGGGTGCACTCTGGTGTGGATATGAGTATTTGGATAACTTTGCACAGGGGGAATGTAGTGGTGCGTGTCGATTGATTATTGTCAAATGGTCATAGTTGAGTTCAATTCCAGAAACTAGCCCTCAACACTGCATAAAACCCTTGACACTGCATTTAGTCCTTGACACTGCATTTACCCGTTCTTACTTTCCCTGCGCCTACACGCAGTTGTGGAGTCTACTGGCGTCTTCACCGACATAGCCAAGGTAATGACAAATGCACGTGCCTCTCTATTTGGGCATAGCATACATGGGCCTGATCAACTAGCGCACACACACACACACACGCCCTACACACAAACACACAAATGCCTTGCACACAAACACACACACAAACACACACACACACACACACACACACACACACACGCACACACACACATGCCTTGCACGCACATATGCACGCATGCTTACACATACACTTACATAAAAACAAATGTCATATGCAGGCATCCGCACACATAAAGGCCGGTGCTAAGCGCGTGGTGGTCTCTGCGCCCTCTGCGGACGCCAACATGTTTGTAATGGGCGTGAACGAGGGGGACTACAAGGCAGAGTCCGACTTTGTGGTGTCAAACGCATCCTGCACCACCAACTGCTTGGCGCCCATGGCCAAGGTAAAGTGTGAGAGCTAAGGAGCTTGGTGCACGCGCATCTAACTAGCAGCAACTGCTCTTTGATGTAATGCACAACCAGCTGCTTGGCCCCTATTTCCAAAGAGAAATTGTAAGAAAGGAGGTCCGTGCACGCGCATCTAACTCGCAGCGTCCATCTAACCAATGCCCTGCACCACTAACAACTGCTTGGCACCCATCGTCAAAGTGGGTGATAAAAGCACTGAACAGAAGCCTTATGCCAATTATTGCGATATGGCTTGGCGCCTTATCTGCTGTCTGTTTTATAACTGCTTATGTGTGGTTTTAAATGCAGTAAGTGTGCCAGTTTTATGTTAAGATTGGCTTGATTAAGTGATGGTTTTTTCACGCGTTGATCTTTCAAGAACGCAAGCAATGCAGGACGGCGTATAATAATCATTACAGGGAAGCTCCGCAGCAACTGTCTTCAAATGCTGTAGAAGTGATAGACTGGAAGTTTGGCCATAAATTTCTATGAGGTTTTGCAACCTTTGTTACCGACAAGTATGTTTAAGAGAGGATATGCATTAGCTCCCTTCATAGAGCAGCAAACTGACAACCTCGTTGCGCTGCTCCATTTTCACAGAGGCATTCAACAAGATTGGCATCACAGGCAGCCTCGTGACTACAGTGCACACCACCATATCCTTTAGCGTAGCAAATTAACAGCTTCATTGCGCTGCTCTATATTGGCACAGAGGCAAATCAACAGTTGGCACTGCAGGCGGCTTCATAAACACAGTGCACGCCACCATTAACATCTAGCGGTGATCTGACAGCTTTATTGTGTTGCTTGAATGCTTGCAGGTAATCAACGACAAGTTTGGCATCACAGGCGGCCTCATGACCACAGTGCACGCCACCACTGCCACCCAGAAGCCCGTGGACGGCCCCAGCAAGAAGGACTGGAGGGGTGGGCGTGCCGTGAACGGCAATATCATTCCCTCCAGCACTGGGGCAGCCAAGGCGGTGGGCAAGGTGGGACTTGTGTGGGGTTGGGAGGCCTAGGAAAGTGCTCTGTTTAGATCAGGCATGCAATGTAATATGTAATGGGTTGCAAAATCTTCTGCAGTGCTGGTTTGGACAAGGCTGTGGGCAAGGTACGTATAATTTTTGTGGGTCGACATTGATAGCTCGTATAAAAGCAGGCAGACATTTTACTTTTCACCATTACAATATAAAGTGCCCTTAAGAGTGGACAAGGCAAAAATTTGCGATCGGAACCTAATTTCATCACGCACACCCAGAAATCACAGTGTGCACATGCATGAGTACCTTGCACAGTCTGGGCACGCATATAAAGAAACGACGCAGGCAATGAAAACCGCTCCCCATATTAATGAAGGAAAGGAACTACTTGGGTACCGGGTACCGTAAAACTCCTCCACCATATGAAAAAGAAAAAGATCAATGGGGATCAGGAGGGTTGCAGGCTTACCCTGAAGCTGTCTCCTTATGAGAGTTGATAGTAGTACTGAAAAGGGCGCGTCTGCGCGTCTGGTATGGACAAGTTTGGCTGCATAATTGACAGAATGTACTTGAAGCTTGGAAGCAAGTTTCTTAGCTTTTTGAGAGTTTAGACCCAGCTCCCTAAAAAGCTCCGGTGTGTGATTGTTGTAGGCGGTGCCGCCCACTCCCAAAAGGATGGTGTGAAGGGTAACGGAGCAGGCTCCTTGAAGGACAGTGCAGTGGCCTTTGTGTTGTTCCTGCGCGGCGCTCCGCTGGTTTTGAGGTCTAGTGTCCTAACAGTACTTGATCTCGATATGAACAACACACACACACACACACACGTGTTCATTCAGGTGCTGCCTGTCTTGGCCGGCAAGCTGACTGGCATGGCCTTCCGTGTGCCCACCAACAACGTCAGTGTCGTTGACACACACACACACACACACACACACACACACACACACACACGTGCATTCAGGTGCTGCCTGTCTTGGCCGGCAAGCTGACTGGCATGGCCTTCCGTGTGCCCACCAACAACGTCAGTGTCGTTGACCTGACCTGCACGCTGGAGAAGGCAGCCTCGTATGAGGAAATCATGGCTGTGCTGAAGGCCGCAAGTGAAAACGAGATGAAGGGGGTGAGTTTTGGCCGAAATCTTTTTGTAGGGAACTACTAGAGTCACTACAGGCTGTGTTTAAGCCTGAGAAAGCGAGATATGTAGGGGTGAAAAATTGACTGGGTCTTCGTACAAGGCACCTAACATAATTGCTACCTTGATAAAAAAAAGGGGACGGCTGTGCAAGGCAGCCAAAGAAACAAGGCAGCACAGCTCTGTTCTGGCTGCGTCAGGTAGGCTTACAGTGTTGCCACAGCAGGTAGGCTTACAGTGTTGCCACAGCAGGTAGGCTTACAGTGATACCACAGCAGGTAGGCTTACAGTGTTGCCACTGAAGAAAGTTCAGTGGCAAGTTTCTCTTCTCCAAGTGCGTCTCTTGCGTCTCTTCTCCAAGTGCGTGTTTCTCCTCTCTAAGTTTCTCTTCTCCAAGTGCGCAGAGGCAACAATTGCCAAAGACCGCTCGCAAAGTAAAGGCGGTGCATTGAAGCCAGTTCCAAGCAGAGCCTGAGACTCTCCAGATCACCCCATTGACGTAAATACTTTCTTTCCAAGGTGGTGGGGTACCACAGGTCGCAGGACTAGTAATTGATATCTCAACTCACGCGGGTAGCAAAAATCACTTAGTCTGCGTAGGCTTTCTCCCCCTCAAAAATGCAAAATGTTTATTATGACGCCTTACGCAAGCGGCTGGTATTTGCTCAAAACAGAACTGCTTGGCTTCATTCCGGCACAGTATGATGTTGCAGGGTTCAGCTGGTACGATAGGGATGGAGAAGTACGATTAACAGCAAAGGGTACAAATGGAGAGCCATAGGGTTGGCCAGGGCTGTATGCACACGTGTTTTAAACAGCTGTATGTATGGAAACCTCCTTTCCCTGCTAGGAATACCGTATATACACCATACATGTGTACATATGTATGGTTCTGGCCAATTGCAAAACAGAGGGAGGGCAAAAGGGGAGTGCCCGCGCACTCACTTTCGTACATTCCAAGCGGTACTTGCACACAGGCCACATACACGTGCTCACCCAAGCACACACACACACACACACACACACACACACACACACACAGATTCTTGGCTACACAGAGGACCTTGTTGTGTCCAGCGATTTCAACTCCTGCAGCCTGAGTTCCATCATCGATGCCAAGGCAGGCCTTGCATTGACACCAAACTTTGTCAAGGTAAAGCGTGGTAGCAATGAAAAAAAGCCTCTTCGACTTGCTTGCTTATTGGTCACGGATGCCATTCGGCAGTTTCAGCTTGCCTTGCTTTAAAAGTGTTAGAGCAGAATAAGAATATAGATTTGACAAGAAATCAGGATGCATGCCATTTGAGCTTGACACCTTATGGCAGAGGTGAAAGGCGGCAAGCGATTTCTTAATGCAAACGTGTGTTTTACTTTCCCTGCCTGTGAACACGCTATACATCTGATGGTTAGGAGATCACGCTGAATATCTGATGGTAAGCAATTCCTGAATGCAAACATATGTTTTACCTCCCCTGCCCCCCCTCCTCCCCCTCTCTTTGCAGATTGTCAGCTGGTACGACAACGAGTATGGATACTCCAACCGTGTGCTCGACCTGGCAGCATACATGCACAGCAAGGACACCTAATAGGGTTGAGGCTGCCTCAGGCACATCTGCCAGTGTCTGCCTGTGCGTACCTGCAATGGCTACCTGCCTGTGTGTGCCCACCTGTGCTTACCCACAAAAGCTAGTGGGGCATGCTTGCCCCCGTGTGTGGCGTGCTCTGTCTTGATCGACGGTTTTTGAGTGGATGGCTGGGAGAGTGAGGACAGATGAGCTGTTCTTTAGGGGTCGTGACCTTTGGATTGATTTGAGAGTTGAGGCGAGGTGAGGAGCGTCAGAATTAGAGGCACACGAGTGGTGTGTGATGCACCGTGTGTCATGGAGTATTCAAATTGCGGTGTACGTGTGGCTGTGTGTGCGGCCGAGTGAATGATGTGAGTGGCGTGAGTCCTACAGACTAGCTGCGTGCTGTCCTCAGCTCCTATAAGAGTGCTGCCATTCATCTCAGGGTGTTATTCGTACAACAGCATGCACGTCATGCACAGTGTTTACAAAGTGATACATTTGGTTGTTCCAAGCAACCTGCTTAGAGAAGATGTCTGATAAATCGTGAGGAGGAGAACGAGCGAGAGAGGTATGGAGAGAGAATGGCTGCATATTTGATCAAAACTGTGTCGACTTTCTTCTTTTCGTATCAATCGTAGACCTGGTCTGTCTTTGTACCAACATGCAGTATGACCGTGACCGCTTGGAATTGTTATAATTACAGATTGTAAACAGGTGGGTCCTTCAGCCAAAGAGCAGGTCACAAACCCTCAAGAAAAACCTATTGCTTCTTTCTTTCGTAGGCGCATCAGAAGAATCAAGCAATCTTAAGGTAACTTACGTTAAACAGGGCCAATCACAAACAATTCATGTAACACAGCACGCCACCCTGCTCACGTCCACCCGTGCCTAAGATGAGGTTACATTACGATATGTGCCTCTGGGGGACGTCTAGACGAAAGCTTGGAAGAAGCCTGGAACCAAACCAAAAAAGACGCGAGAAAAAATTAAGGGAAAAGGGCTAGGCTCTCAGCCACTGATGGCAGCCTCCAAAAGAATGAAGTAGGGCAAGACACCGGATCAGGTGTATACCACCCTCACTTAATTGTTTCCCACTATGTAAACTTAAAAGGCATGGGTATAACCAACACCATCTCACGTGCAGAGTTAGCAGCTTTAGCAGCTGCAGTCATACACGGCTACTCACATATTATAGCCACAGACAGCCTTACATCACTGCACCAAATTAAAAAGCAGGTGTAACACCTGAATCTCCATCGCCACCACATCCAAGGAGATGTCCTTCATCAATCCATTGCTAAAGCAATCCGCCAATCACCATTGCCCATTCACTTCTTCAAAGTAAAGTCCCATGCCGGTATTATCGGTAACGAACATGCCGACACCCTTGCTGAAAAGTCAGCCACCACCTACTCCGACATCGCTGACACCTCCATCAAAATAGCAGGCCCTGAGGGAAATCCCTTCTACAACATCCACTGGCTTACAAAAGTAAACACATAAAACCAAACACAAACCCATAATCATACCCATACAACAAACATGGCCCATTCTCCTCCCCCAAAGATTTGGTACCTACCAAACCACCGTGACGCCCTTCAAGCACACATGCATTTTCTCCATAAACTGGGAAATGCCAAAACTGAAGCGAACTACCATGCGGCAAACGCTTCATAACACAAACGTCAACCAGTACAAGAGCCCGCACATTCCCAAAGTACAAAACTGGAAATCAATCACATACACTGATGGTAGTGCCATGCAAGATGCGATCAGCAAATTATAGGCGCTGGCATTTTCCCCCCCACTACAGACACTGGTTGCAGTGATACCATCACTATATCACTATCAATCCTGGGGGCAACGGCCCCACACTCACCATCAATAGAGCCAAACTTGCAGCTGCTGTGCTAGTAGCGGTACAAAAAGGCCACGCTGAAATTGCTACAGACAGTGCCTCATCCCTCTTTCAGATTAGAAAACAGCTATTGAACCCAATGGCTGTACTCCACCACTTGCACAGGGAACTACTCAAGGACATTGTAATTCTAATCCAATCCTCACCTTCTCCCGTCACTTTCTACAAGGTCAAATCCCACTCGGCTCTGGTATTATTGGCAATGAGGGTGCAGACCACCTAGCACATACACAAAGCAGCAGTCAATCAAATTTCTGACATTTCCCTCCCGCCAGCTACTGACCCCTTCTACGACCTGTTCTGGCTAAGCGTTCCAAACAAAGTTGGCTCCCATGCAGAAGAGCTACGAGTTTTGACTGACCTGCAAGACAAGTTAAACATCACATGCACGCCCACCATTACCTTGGTGAAGCTAACAAAGATACACTGCTTTACAAGCTCTGGCAAAAATTGCATGATACGCCTCAGCGTGCAGCACAGCCCGACTCTCACACACGACAAGCTATTGCAAAGCCCCTTGCGCATGCCCAATTCAGCAACAAGTTTTGGTCCATGCCAAATGTGACTTTTAAGGAACAGGAACAAGTCCTTAAGTACAGGACGGACACGATACACACAGACAAGCACACCAAAAGGTTTAGCCATACGACAGGGCCTGCCACATGCCCTTTGTGCGGAGGATCAGACAGTGCTCCACACATACTTCTTAGGTGCAACAACCATACTCTGAAAATAATGCACATAAACCGACACCACCACACAGTTAGCCTTTGTGGTGAAGACATCAGTAAAGGCAAGCTGGGCTCAGCAATTGTTACAATGGATGCTTGTAACATTGAACGCACCCCCTGTTGACATTGAAAGAAACATTCCTGACTGGGTTTTCCCAACACAACAAAACCTTCCAACTAGACATCAAAGCCGTCCAGATGGCGTGTTAGGTATGCCCATTGAGGGGAGAAGCAGGCATTTGGATCCCAAACAGATCCCCCCAAAGGACAGAGACATACATCTTGTTCATATTCTGCTCAGACATGAATCCGCAACAGACATTAGAAAAAGCGCACAACCAGCATCAACCCCTTATCCAGCATCTACGAACAAGGAGAGGCATCTCTTGAAACAACAAAGTCACACTTCATGAAAAGAAAAGAAAAGAAAAACTACGCAAGGGTGATACACCGCAAGCATGGATTAAGGAAACAGAGAGGTTGCTGTCGGACAGCGAAGTACTCACGCTACCAGGCGGATTTGAACCCGCGACCCCGAAGAATCTGGCCTGACCACGGGCCACTAGGCTTTCAGGGCAGCTACCCGCAAAGCTACTTCATGTTGTACTTTTTGGAGTCGGGGGCACAATCTACAATCAGTACACCATAACTTATCTACTAAACTTAGGCGTTCCCACGCACAAAGTGCACCAACTAGCTACTAAATAAACTGCACTGCCATGCAATAAAAAGCTTAAACACGATTACAAAAACAAGACACAAAATACACCTTAAAAACAACAGTGACAATGGGGATCTGATGGGGGGATTAGGCGCAGGCCGGATCGCATGGCTGACAACCCACTGAATCCTCATAAGTCTCTGGTAGAGCGGCTGACTTCAGGAGGGCTAGGCGCAGGCCGGATTGCATGGCTGAAAACCCGCTGGATCCTCATTAGTCTCTGTTGTTTCTCTTTTTTCTCGTTCTTTGGCGGGCTCTGGCTAGTTTGAGCACTAATTATTTAGAGCCTTTCCTTGATGCACGCTGGTGACTTCCAGCGTAGACTTTTACTTTTACTTTTTGCGTACTACCAGACCCTCGTAAAGGACGGCACTGCCAATGGAGCCACTAGCAATGCTTACCTAACATCATCCGATGTCCCCGTTAAGAATAAATGTATCATTATGAAATACAAAACAGGCACCCTAAATAATCAAAAACATGCGGAATTTTTCAAACTCTCAACAAGTCAAACTTGCCCCCTCTGCCCATAAGTAGATAGTGCCCTGCACATGCTTTCTGGGTGCCAACACACGCAAATAAGGAACATGATCACCGAAAGACACAACTTAGCATGCCGCATGATCTTTAAGGCTATCAGCAAAACAGGCACCTTAGGATCATGCATTGTCTCCAAAGATATAGGCAGCAACGAACGGATGACCATGCAAAATATCCAGATTCCTGAAACAGCTGAAAGTAAAATTGTTCCCGAATGGCTCTTTCCACCCCGCTTCCCAGATAAAGACAGATTTACCTCCAGCCGCCCAGATTTTGTGCTGGTTACTCCCATCGCTGCAAAATCACAAAAACAACAAACTAATGTAGGGGGGTGGGTTCTTCAAAGTGGCAGGGGGAAATTGAGGGAGACTGGGAGCACCTCAGCAGCACCGCCAGCCACCAGTACAGCCACCAACTCCAGACAGCACCGACCTAAAGACCTCAGCAAACCTCGGCATGACATCCACCATGTCGAGATCAAGTACTGTGAGGACACCAGACCTCAGAACCAGTTGAACGCCGCAAAGGAACAGCACAAAGACCTTTGCAACATTCTCCAAGGAGCCTCCGTTACTCTCCACATTATCCTTTTGGGTGTGGGCGGAACCTTCTACAACACTCACACCCTGAAGCCTTTCAATGAACTGGGTCTCGATTCTCAAAGAGATAAGAAGCTTGCCTCCAAGCTTCATGTGCACTCTGTGAACTTTGCTGCTAAACTTGTCCATACCAGACGTGCCCTTTCCAGTACTGTTATCAACTCTCCTCAGGAGTCGGTTTCAGGCCAAGCCTGCAACCCTCCTGATCCCCATTAATTTTTCCTTTCCTTTTCGCGCGCGGTGGAGGAGCTTTACGGTACTCGATACCAGAGTGGCTCCTTTTCCTTAATTATTGTGGGGAGTGGCTTTCACTGTCTGCGTAGTTTTTTACTTTTCTTTTTCTTTTTTCCACAAAAGAGGCAACACTAGACGCATTTGGTTGGTGAAATTCTCAAATAAACGAGTTAGGCTATCCTCATACAGAATCACAGAGTTACAACTCCGTAACTCCGTAACTCTGTAGCTCTATCCTCATACTGAGGTTGTCAAATCACGCCGGAAGTGTTTACATCACGGCGTTATGCATTTTACTCAACTTTATACAAAGGTGGTATAGAAGCCAATCATTACAATGGTCTTGCTTAATCAAGACAAGCGGAGTATGAGGACGAATGACATGATAACAAACGCATAAAACGGCACAGACACGCTAAACTCCTAAAACCATCATAGTACACACATACAGCAATTTACAGACAAAGTGCTCTACTGAAAATAAAAATGGCCATCATGATGCATGATATGAACAATAACAATAACGCCCATCGCTCCCCACAAATCCACCCAATACTTTGCCGGCAAGAATGGACGACCCTCCCCAATTTGCCAGATTCTCCTCCTAACACCTGCCAACCAGTGCCTCCTGAAGAAAGGCTCTCCATTGTTTTTCTCAAATCCGGATGCTGTAAAAGTACATGCACGTTCATCACAAACTAGGTCCTAAATCGAAACAGGTTTTAAACCAAATGCTATACAAAACAGCAAAAATTGATTGAGAAAGACAAAGTCAAGACATTTTTTCTGGTTCCGTGCTTCCATCAGGTTATTTAATAGCATGCTTGATTCTAACAGTGAGGCTCTACGTCGTGTGCTGATGGCAAATTTGCATCTTGCTTCTTTTGATAGTTCTTGCTGGTCTGCTCAAGTCTCAAATGCGTTCAATATACTGCAAAGTAGTGCAATGTTCAAACAGAAAATGCTGAGAGCCACACAGGTTCCCATGCAAGAGTTCATTTGCGATTTGCGTTTCAGACATTTGAAGGTGTGGAGGGAAGCTGATTTTTCATGTCCT
>Ga0307942_1001301_pt1 | contig 19710 bp, 21 predicted proteins | sample OrgLakmetagen175_FD_201846 | JGI IMG/M metagenome (GOLD analysis project Ga0307942, IMG submission 201846) | Saline water microbial communities from Organic Lake, Antarctica - #175 | ecosystem: Environmental > Aquatic > Non-marine Saline and Alkaline > Saline | place: Antarctica: Organic Lake... | reverse complement strand
GTTGATGTACAATGTACAATGGATGACAGAGTTCAGCAGAACCAGACTTAGTTTTCTCAGTGCACTTGGACAAAAACTATGTTAATGTGTTATGGAATGCACCTCTGAGTCCCTCGGTGCGGTTCTGAGGGCATTTTGCCCCTGCGGATTGGTGCGGCAAGCACTGAATTATATATTGAGAGGGGTGCGGATTGGTGCGGACAGGGTAAAAATAACTCTTTTTTTGAGGGGTGCGGAACGAGTACATGTCCCGACGGTATATACTTTTTACGTAAATTGACGTCCAAAAGTTATGCTTTTCCTCCTGGTACCTATAATAAAGATCGGCCTACCTAAGAAGCAGCATGTCTTCCCCCTCAAAAAAAAGAGGGGAGAACCAGCCTGGGAGGGGAGAACCAACCTGGGAGAACCCTGGAAGAGAGGCCCGTACAGGCCTACCATCATCTGGCAGTCCAGGCACCGCCCGTAAACTTTAAATACCGCATCGGGACATGTATCAAGCATACTTACCTGACCGGTGCGTAACCCTGATCCTCAAGGGGGTTCGCATGTTGGGGCTGCTCCCATTGCACTTTGGCTGCGGCTCCAGCAGCACTGCTCTACGGGGTACGTGCACGGTTTAATTTTTGCAAGGCCTGGATCGCGGCACTGCCGCCCCGGGCACCCAATCAACACAAATAAATAAAAACGATAGAGATGATACTGAGTAAACGAGGGTTGAAGCTACGTTTCCCTTAACCCCTATTCCCCCCTCGGTACAGGCCTACCATCGCTTTCATTACATTCTTTTGACAACTGTGGCATTTTATAGCTTGCTCACGTCCTCCACATCAACCTTGGCATTGGTTCAGGGCGTATTTTTCTTTCGCCTTTTACTAAAGAAAACCGTGAGTCATTGCCACACAAAGGTATACTCCAATTTTTTGGACCGTTCACGGTCACCAAAACAAGGAATTCACTTTACCGAACTTACTTTTGTGTAGTCCATGAGCTCAATTTGCGTATTGGGGTTGCTGATCATGTCGTGCGCCTCGGTCACCGCCATCTGGCACACATCACACCTACATAAATTTGATAGTTTGGCAAAAAAGTTTGGATTGGGCAGGTGTATAAAAGGTATTATATCAGCGTTAAAAAGCTAGAAACTTTCAGTGGCATTACGTGCAGACACCCATTGCGCAGTCTGTTGCCATCTACTGCTGATGGAGCGTGCGCACTTGCCTCACTGCTGCCGTCTGCGTGCTTTGCTGCTGCCATGGTTGCAGCTGCTTGCTCAGCTAATCTCCAAAGGCGAGGTTTGCTTTGATGCATTTTAAATACATCTGCTCCAGGCTGCTTCCAGCTGTGGGAACACCGCTGCTTCCAGCTGCGTGAGCACCACACTGCCTACCCTAACATTGAAGTTTTCATGAAGTTATCAATCCGCAATTGCACACACTGGCAAAAGACGAAATAATTCACCGATTGCGCACCCCCCTTTCATGTCCCACGAAATATTGATTGCGTTGTACTTATTTGCTCAAAAAAGCAATGATTAAGCGGCGACACGCCAGGTTTTCAGGGTTGTCTGGAGACACGCAGGTCTTAGTGAGACATGTGTCAAAACATCCCAAATGGTTGATGTACTCATCCACAAGTGATAGTTGACTTACACTTCTAATCTGTCTGCATCATATTCAATCGTGCTTTCAATGAATTGGGTGTGGTGCACACACCAGGCAGTAGTGCAAAGCCTGGCGCATGCCGTGACCGCCGCTGAGCAAGCCCAGCATTGGCAGCCACCCACAGAGAAATTAGGTTAATAGCATAGGGAGCAATGCTCCCTGTATCAGCTATTAAACTGATCAGAACAGATACTACACTTGATCTTAGCCAAAAGGCCGAGAAAGGTATGATTACACTATCGTGTTCTAACAATTTAAACCTCAGATACCCCATGACTAAACATGCACGATGGTAGGCCTGTATTTCGCCTCCCCCCCTCTCTTCCTCTCCTCCCTATCCACCCGTACGCGAAATTTTTGCAACAATACCAGCTATATATTGCATGACAGTAAGATGGTGCGTGCGTGCGTGCGTGCGTGCGTGCGTGCGTGCGTGTGTGTGTGTGTGTGTGTGTGTGTGTGCGTGCGTGCGTGCGTGCGTGTGTGTGTGCGTGTGTGTGTGTGTGTGTGTGTGTGTGTGCGTGCGTGCGCGCTTGTGTGTGTGCGTGTAGGTATGCGTGTGCGTGGTGCGTGAGCGTGTGCGCCCGTGCGTTTGTGCACGTGTGTGTTCCTGCATAGACAAAACTTGCTTGCGTAAGCACGCTGTGTGAGTTGACCGCTGTGATTTTCAAGGAAAGGAGTTTCGCTCAAACAATTTGTAACCAGGGACGGTTACACCTAGTGCACGTAGTGCTCCACGTCCATTGGTTTGAGGGAGGGTGGAGACTTCATTTTGTTTTGCCCCTGTGCAAATCCCCTCAACATCTTGCGCCCCTGCTGTTTTAGTGCTGACAATTGCAGCCGAGGGTAACGGAGGAGGCTCCCGCAATAAGGGTTTACTTCGCTAACGGTTGGGGCTGAGGGCCTCTAAACCGCCAGCTGTGTAGTCGGCTTTCCCCCTCGCAGCGAACCCGCCCACTCGGTGGTGCTCTCAGAGAGATCACCAATAAAATTGCTTCCCTGCCACCCAAGTTTCTTTGCGTCTGCTGGCAAGCAGGGGACGCAAATTCTGCTCGGCAAATTCCACCCCCATGGCAGTGACCCCCTCGTCGCACAGCGCATCAGACACCAGTCGCACGCCCCAGTGGCAAGCGGAGCACGGTTCGGACTCCGCACTCACGCCAGCATAAAAAAGCCCACACAAAGGGGCAGCCACCATAAGGGCAAAGGATAGGAGCGATGGTCTCATCTTTGAATGAAACAATTTTAAAAACTTGCAGATCTGCAGTGCCAATTCCGCCTTGTTAATTGCATATAAATATCTTTATATACAGACCACACTACAAAGTTTTTAGATCAAACCAGCATGGATCCCCAGCGAGACACCTGCTCTGTCTGCCTCAAGGACGTGGACGTGGATGAGGGGGAGGATGTTCTGAAGCTGGAGTGCAGGGCATGCGATGTTCATGTGCGTGGACTGAAGATAGAAAGCGTGCCTAGGATTTAAGTCTTTTTGTACGTGTATGTTTATGATCCGCATGGGTTGAAAAAAGGCCTGGGGCTATACACCTGTTACTTCGCGTTCCGCACCATGATCTAATGCTCTTCTAAAGACTTGTTACTCCCTGCCTTCTATGATCTTGAACCAGTTACTCCATGAGGACTGCATCAAGAAGTACATGTACCGTACAATGCACAACGCACAACTGCTCAGCGGGCCAGGCCACGTGGTCCATAATTTCAACTGCCCGCGTTCCGGCTGTCCAGGGAAGGTGCGAAGAAACCTCTATCAAACAACCTCGCACACATAAACAAACCCTTACACATACCCTTACACATACAGGTACACACAATTACACTCACATGCGCACACACATACACACACGCATGCACACACACTCTTACAAATATGTACACACAAAAGCAGCACCACTCACGTCTGTGTCTCCTGGACTGGGCTGCTGCCAGCCACCTTCAGTGCTTGCATGCGCCCATGCAGTGTGGCCAAGCCTTGTACCACAGGAGAAGGAAGAGGCTGTAGCGGGAGGAGGCGTGAGAGGACTTGTGGGGCACACAGGCCCACGGCAGCACAGCTGGCTTCTGCAGGACGGGTTTACGAGGAATGATTGAGCCTCAAAAAAGAAAACGCGCGAAGGGTAAGATTTAAGTTGATTGCTGCAGGCTGCACAGTTTGCACACGCCGCACGATTTGCACCTGTGCACTGCACGCTGCATGCTGCACAAAGCACATTTTTTTACACACTGCACAGTTTTTCGATAAAGACATAAAGACACTGTTAACTGTGAGATGCTTGTGTACAGAGGAGCTAATCGTGTGACCGAGGACCAGTAGAAGCTCCGGCATTTGTGAAGATTATGACCTTAAGATAATGTCAAAAATCGCAGCTGCTGTACTCATCCACAACTGCCCCCCCTTCCCCTTTTTCATCACAAAAGCAAACACACAAACACATACCTGGCTCAAGATCCTTGATTACAGACACCAACAGGTCAGCGTAGCCGTCCACGAGCTGAGAGCAGGAGGCTGACAAGTCAGTGGGCAGCTTGGAGCACGCCTGTGATAGTAAGCAGGCCGCGTGTACATCCTGAGACCAGCTGGAGCATAGGTGTGTGATATTTCTACCAAAGGGCATTGTTCTCTTGGAGCACGCCTGTGATAGTCAGCAGGCAGCATGTACATCCCTAGACCAGCTGGAGCATGGCTGTGTAAAATGTCTACCAAAAGAAAGTGGGCATTGTTCTCCACATCCACTTGTATCACCTTGCTCCAACCTTAGACATCAAACGACAAAAAGGAGGAAGGAAAAACTATGCAGGCTGTGAATCGCTCCCACCTTCAGACAAGTAAAAGGACCTAGTATCTCCTCTTTTAATGGTCGTCCTCTTTGTCAAGAGCAAGATGTCGTCCCTCTTTTGAATCTAAAGCAAAACACCCACGTCAAGAGCTACGACTTAAATTAGGTTGATGAGGGATAGCAACCAGTGCGCTTCTAGCAAATAAAACACCAGTCCGTGACTTGCGAGATCTGGAACCAAGCCGTTCTGGTGTGCCACTTGCTTTTCCGCTGAGCAGAGCTTGCGTTGAAAACGCTCTGTAATTTGCCTGTTTAGCATAGTTTTCCGCGTGTCCCTAACTTACAAGGAGCTCTGCTCTGGCACACTTTTGCGTTCATATATGCGCAAGTTCGTAAGGCAAAGAATGACAAAGGCAACGAATTTGCATTTTTTTGTCAGGCAAGGATGTACATTTGTTTGGTAGACCATGCTTGTTTGGTAAACCATGTTTGTTTGGTAAACCAACTGCTCCCCAAAACGCACCAAACTATTTTCTTGTCAACAGGACCGCTTGTTCCTAACTCAAAGAAAAGTGAAGTGTTGCACAACGAACGAGTGCGAAAAGCATGCATCTATTACGTCTGAGTGCACAAAAGGTTGCTGCTTGATCCTTTTTGTACAACCCCTGAAGTGGTAATCTGTGTCTCACCTCGTGGCCCTTATCCTTGATTGTCTCAACATTTACGGGCGTCAACACTTTCCCCGACAGCTCCTGCTTGACAGAGCTGACCTGCAAAGGACAGCGTGAACATGTCATCACATCTGTATTCTCATTTGAGCTCCAAGAATGACCAATCACCTTGTACTGTTACAGCTTCGATTACCAATGTAGCAACGCTGAAAAAGGCATACTTGAGACGTAAGATTAGGAAATTGTACTTCTATACGTATCGTTGCAGACAGCATGGCCAGGGCAAGCTCTCGGCTGCTGATCAGCAGCCTTGATATTTGCAGCCTTCCCTGGATGAGCCGCTCGTGCCTGTCTGGCACAATTTGCTGGATTGGCTGCAACGCTTTTGGCTCATAGGACTCGGTAATTGCGCAAAACGTACCACAAATGCGCACATGCTGCATCCTGTGCTCTCGCGTACGCTAGCGCGCCGGTGCTGCTGAAGGGCCTGACAAAACAAGCAAAATAGGGTGTTCAGAAAGGGCTGTAGTGATTGCCCATCAACAGAGAATGTGCCTTTTTTATTTGTCGATTATCAGTTCAATTGCGTAAGGATTAAACCTCACAACAAGGCGCTCACCTCACGTACACGAACGCGCTCTGCACCTGCCTACTCACCCTCTCAGGAGTTGTAAGAAGCTCGTCAGGTGCACACACTCCGGCAGCAGAGCACAGCACATTTGAATCAGCATTCGCTCGCACATACTGAATCAGGACTGGGACAAGCTGCATACGTGCGAGTGTGTGTATTTGTGTGCATTTTTGTGTGTACCTGTGTGTGTGTATGTGTGTGCATGTGTGTATGTGTGTGTGTGTGCGTGTGTGTGTGTGTGTGTGTGTGTGTGTGCGCGTGTGCGAGCATCCCAGTTCTTCTTAGCTTTCAAGTCGGACCACGCTGAACCCTAATTAGATATCCTGATATTTTCTGCTTTCCACTTCACTGTGGTATATCGGGAATCACCCACCTGCTCCACAATGTTGTTGCAATCCTGCACGGAGGAGCAGGAGGAGATGATGGATGGCGAAGTGTTAGTGAACAAAGAGGCAATTGGGGCGTATGCATGCACAAGTCTCGCAATACAGCGTGTTAAAACCAAGTAACCTCAGACTGCGTGAGACTAACTGTGAGTGGTTGTTAACGTTCAGCGTATGAATTGGCGCTGCAAGACTGTAATAACCAGGGTTTTGGAGGTTTGTCAGCTTCATCTAGAGACCACTTTCCTACACCATGTTTTTGTTTGTGCAAGGTGCAAGCAGCTTAACACAATCGTGCACAGTGCTCCACACGCACGCTCCCAATAAGAGGTAGTAAACCCCCCTTCCCTCAAGTAGTGCTCCCCTATCCCTTGTTGTACACTATTTCAGACACACGGTTCAAGCTAAAGGCTAAAGGAGGAATTGTGGGAGCTGCAACAAGGGTTTCCTTCCCTGCCACGCAAGAACTTCATTTCACCCGTACCTGCTTGTCAGCAGACACGAGGGGACACACGTTCTGCTTGGCAAATTCCACCCCCATGGCAGTGACCCCCTCGTCGCACAGCGCATCAGACACCAGTCGCACGCCCCAGTGGCAAGCGGAGCACGGTTCGGACTCCGCACTCACGCCAGCGGAAAAAAGCCCACACAAAGGGGCAGCCACCACAAGGGCAAAGGATAGGAGCGATGGTCTCATCTTTGAATGAAACAATTTTTAAAACTTGCAGATCTGCAGTGCCAATTAATTGCATATAAATATTTTTACATACAGACCACACTACAAAGTTTTTAGATCAAACCAGCATGGATCCCCAGCGAGACACCTGCTCTGTCTGCCTCAAGGACGTGGACGTGGATGAGGGGGAGGATGTTGTGAAGCTGGAGTGCAGGGCATGCGATGTTCATGTGCGTGGACTGGAGAAGGAAAGTGTGCCTAGGACTCGAGTCTTTTTGTACGTGTATGATCCGCATGGGTGGAGAAAAGGCCTTGGGGTTTACACCCTGTGCCTCCCGCCCCGCACCATTATCTAATGCTCTTCTAAAGACTCGTTATTCCCTGCCGTCTACGATCTTGAATACAGTTACTCCATGAGGACTGCATCAAGAAGTACATGTACCGTACAATGCACAACGCACAACTGCTCAGCGGGCCAGGCCACGTGGTCCACAATTTCAACTGCCCGCGTTCCGGCTGTCCAGGAAAGGTGTGAAGATACCTCTATCAAACAATCTCGCGCGCGCACACACACACACACACACACACACACACACACACACACACACACACACACACACACACACACACACACACACACACACACACACACACACACAAACACACAAACACACACACTCACACACACACGCACACTGGTACGCGCATGTACACTTATACGCGCACACACACAGGTCAAGAAGCTTGCCTACTTAAAAGGTACGGCTCGATATGGATACCTGTTAACATATGTCATAAAGACTGCGCGTATTTTGCAGCAAGCAAGTTTGCTTTCTTTGCAGGTAGGCATTCCGGAGGAAAGTAGAGTGACCAGCTTTTGCACCTCTTCGGCTACTCTTCCCTTCCCTGGCCTGTAATACTGCTCAACTTGTGTGCATTGGCCGCAAGCAAAGCTCAGCCCCATTTTCTCCCTCAAAAACACCAGTCGCTGCCAAATTTGCAGGCATGCGGAAAAACACCAAAAAAAAGGAAGCAAGGATCCAAGGAGCAATTCTTGCCGCTCAGGTGCGATGTGCTGCTGTGCGTATAATGCCCTGACTTCCTCTGCTACATGCCAAGCCCTGATCCCCTTAGAGCCCCCCCCTCCTAACTGTGACCGCGATGCAAATTGGAGCACATCCGACCACAAAGTAAAAAAGGTGCAAGCATGCTCAAAAACGAAATCCACCACGAGAACTTCGTATTTATCTAGAACAAACAGCAAAGGTTGCACTCACCTACAGAAACATGCTGTGCATGCTAACCTTGCGTGAAAGCCTTGTTTGGCACTCAGGTTGTAGCTCGAACAGTAAAACACTGAATTTTGACTGACTTAAGATGGATACAACGGGAGGTTTTGCTGCAAGCGTGCACAATTGCTCAAGTCCTCAAACACCCCCACATGCAAAGGCTTGCAGAAGCAGCTAGAGCAAACCAAAGGCTCGAGCCTCATGCGTTATTTGTAGGGTTGACAAGAACCATACATTATTAGGTATATATGGTGTACATACGGTATTTTCAGCAGGGAGATCACCATACATACGGTCATATACGGTGCAGATACACGGTTCTGGCCAACCCTAGTTGATTGCTGTTGTGCCTCTCTGTCGTGCTGGCTCAGCTACATCCATAACGCTGGCTTTAGCCATACATATCATGTTACGTAAAACACTGTGTGCGGCTCCTTGTTTTTCATTTTGAACTTCCGTACTTACACCATACACATATATTGATTCTGTCCATGTGAGCTGCTTCTCACCCTCCCAATAATATAGACTTTACTCAGACAAAGAGGGGATCTACAGCAATCAGTTGCCCTACAAGCAAGCTGCATCAATAAGTATTGATGCCGTACAACGGAGACGGGGCATACATGCACACACTTGCCCCTCTCCTGTGCTGTAAGTCACCTTTAAATCTTTGCTTTTTGTGTGTGGTGTTACACCCTTGTGAGCAAACATGTGGAGCCAGACCGCCACCATCGCACGCCGCAGCCTTGTGCAAAATTGCTGGTGAAACTTGTAGGGGCAGGAACACGTGAGAGAGCATTGTTTCTGGCCTTGCTCGTGCTTGATCAGGTGCTCAGGTTTGCAGCAACGTGCCGTGAAAACATTACGTGCATTTGCATTTGCATGCGTACGGGTTGTGGAGGTGTCAGCAAGGACGTACCCTCCAACTCAAGGCAGTGCAATTACAATGGCTGCAAGGACTGCAAATGCTGGCATCAGCCATGTATAAAAAGTCTGACTGCCAGGCGGGGTACATCCAAACCTGCATAACATCACATTATAGGGAAACAGTTCTGCAAGCCTGGAGGTGAATATTAAAAGTTGCTCTTACAGGTGCTCCAGCAGAATGTGCTCACATGCACTTACCCTACGTCGATCTGCGCTCGCATGTATTGCAGCGTTGCTTGCTGTGAATCAGCAGCGCGTGCAAAATAGAGTAGCAAAGCAACAATGCAGAGTGACACGCGACGCTTTGCGTTTGCAGATGTCCCAGCAAGGCCGCAAAAAAGGAGGGCCGCAGAAAGACCAGCCTGCAAAGCCCGCGCCCACAGCCCCTGCTGCTGGCAGCAAACCCGCGGCACCTTCAACTAAAGGAGCGGCTGTGCCATCCAAACCTTTGGCCTCTACTTCTGGACCTTTGAAAGCAGCTCACGTAAGTAAGGCTGACCATCATCATGTACATAAGTATATATATGTACATATACATCATCCTCAGTCATCACTACTTTTTACCCGTCAAAAGCATCTCACTCAGTAGGGCTGGCCATTGCTATTTTAAATGAGTCTGTTGAAAGGAGGTGTTTTGAGAAGGGAGTCTATTGATGCAGTCGTGTATGGTGTGCAATGCACATATGCACATGTATAGGGTTGGCCAGAACCGTATATATACGCCGTATATCCCCGTATATTTGATGAAATCCCTGCAAAAATTACCGTATATCCACTGTATATTTATGGTTCCGGCCAACCCTACACATGTATGGTGTGGCCTGAATGGTGTGCACACACGGTAATGGCCTACCAACACATCAGGCAAAGGAGGGAGAAGGCACAACATTGCCGCAACAGCATGTACCTGGATGGGTAAAGCCAATGTGCGCCCCAAGTCAATCTTTAGAAGGTGCTCCTTGGGCACACAAGATAGAAGGCAGTGAAGGAGGCAGGGTTGATAGAATGTGCAAGCACGCGCAAGCACGCAAATACTCATATCGATTTATAGGAGGAAAATGGGGGGCAGGGTTGTAACCATGTGGAAGAAGTAGAAGGCTATTAGCGTGCTAGGGGCTATTCATAACACACGCCCGCGTATATGTTCACTAAAACATATACACATACTCGCACGCACACTTACACGCACATATACACACACGTACGCTTGTTGCACAGCCTCCTTCCTCCAGCCGGCGTGCACAAATCCCTAAGTTCATGCCTGAAGCCAGTACAGACAGAATTACCCCAGGGCCACAAATGACGAATGCTCAGGTGACGATGGTGTTATTTATGAGCAAGTGTGTGTGTGTGTGTGTGTGTGCGTGCGTGTGAGAGCGTGTTTGCGTGCGTGTGCCTGTGTTTGCTCTTGTGCAGCTTGCGGCTTGCGACAGGCAAGTTTACAGCTTACTGTATGCCGGATAGGCGATGCTAGTAGAGGGGATATATTGGTTGTAATTTTTACGTGTATGTTAGGTTGCATGGAGTGGCTTGTGCTAAACATATGGCAGCAGCAGGCATTCTAGGTCTGGTTGCTATCACTCCTGCTGTGATAAGGTTTGTATACCAGTACTAACCTTGTATACCGGTATTAATCTTTCTGTGGTGTTTGAAGTATAGTCAAGTGGGCTTTGTGAACACATTGCTGTCCAACTTACATAAAGTACAAAGTACCAAATCCGGAATGCAAAGCAGCAGAATTCCTTGCTTGTGTTCATGAAGCTGAAATGCAACTTCCTCGCACTATGCCACCAAACACCATTGCTGCTTCCGTAATTGTTTTTGACGTATCAAACAGTAAACACGGTGGAGAGAAGGCACTCAAAGCAAGCCCATCACTCTTTTCTGTACTGCTTTTATGGAGACTGCTCTTAAATAGCTTTTGTATACAACAACCCACCATTTCCATACTAATGTGGGGAGTGCTTTTCGCTGCCTGCGTGAAATATTTTTGTGTTTAGCCCACCAATACCAAAAAACACACACCTCTTGTCCTGCACACGCCGTGCAGGCAGCTTTCCTGCAAAAATACATAATGGCTGAGGCCAATGCACTTGCCGCTTTGGGGTTGAACAAGTTTGCTCGTATCCTCAACAAACCTTTGTTCTCGTTGTACACACAGGCAGCCTCCCTGGCAGAGATGAGGGAGGCTAAGGCCAGCGCACGTGCCGCCCTGGGCATCAAGAGCAACATATGTGGCTCCCGCCCCTCAACTGCTGCTGCACCATCTACATCTACGCCAGACACTGCACAATTCGGCTCCCCCCCAGCAACCCAGGGTGGCTTCAGTGTGAAGCGCAAGACAGGCGGTGTCCACATGGGCAGTAACGGGTGCGTGTGGCGCCTTTGCTGTAGGATTAGAATTGGCTAGAACCATACGTGTATAGGTATATACGGTGTACATACGGTATTTTTAGCAGGGAAATCACCATACATACGGTCATATACGGTGCAAATATACGGTTTTGGCCAACCCTATTTAGGATGCATGGCTTGGTGCTGCATCCTGCGTATCCACAGGTTCACTCATCACCGCGTGGGCAAAGGTGTGTTTTTGTCTTTGTAGGAGCTTATAAAATATTAGGGCTCAAGTGTGTGATGAGGCGTTTGCTACGGGCAAAGCGTTTGCACGCACAAGCATTCTCAATGACAAGATATTTCACAAAGCTGTCAAGCTACTACCAATTCCCTTTGTCTCTTGCATTCAATCGCTTCACAGCGTTGGTCTAGGAGAATAAGCGTGCCACATCCTGCTAGATTCATGTACTTGTATTTTGTGTGCCTCAAGCACAAAAGGCCCCCTACATCTGCAGTCACGCTAGGTACATACAGAGGTAACATACATCATTCACAACACACACATACACACATTCACACACACATGTAGGCACCAACAAATACAAGGATTACCTCTATGCCAGGCTGCCTGGGAACAAGATGCTGCGGTGGGTAATAAATAGCACCGGCGCTGCGTTATTATGTCGTGTAGTGCAATGTGCTTTTTGTCCTTACAAATCAGTTTTCAACATCCCCTCCCAACACCCCCCCACACACACTCAGGTGATTATACATCAAAGGCAGGTTTGTGCACAATGCACAATCCAAATTATGTACAAGCATTTGTGTAGGCCTGGATTTCCTGCAGGAAATGTATCTCTCCTCTGCATTAAAGTGCAGGCATCACTACCAGGGCCCCCCTATCCTGATACCATCTTTTACGTGTGAACCACTCACCAGGGGACTCGCATATTCAGCAAACACAGGCGTACAACCTTAAAACTTGTGCACAACACACAAACTTGAAACTTTTACTAGCATCTAGATTTAAATTTCATGCAGTGGGCGTAACAGACCACCATGATCATAGTATCCCCATCACCCCCTGCCTTTCCAGATGGAGCCAAGCTCTCACAGTGGGATCCCAGGCGCTGACTTTGCTGATGTGAGTGCTTGCTTAGTGGCAATTGTTTGCATTGTATGCTTGTGGTGGGAGCAGTGCTCATCATTTTTATGCACGCTCCTGCGCATACATACACTGGCTAGCTGTAGTGAAGAAACTGCCCTGATCAATCTGTCCCGCAAAACTTCGCCCTCCGCACTGGAATGCTTATCAGGTTGTTTTTCTATTGAATAGCATCATAATCGCCCTGAGCAAGGGCTTGAAAGCAACATGCCTGCAAGGCTGCAAGCTCACGCTCTTTGCACGCCCCAAACAAACGCAGCTTCCTGCTATGCACACCGGCACCAAGAAAAGCAAGGCATCTAAGAAGCAGAAGATGCAAGGTCAGCAGCAGCAGCAGCGGCAGCAACAGCAGCAACAACAGCACCAGCCCGCCGGGCCCTTTGATTTTCCTACCAGCGCACGCCTCATTGAGAAAGGGTGGATTTCAGACCCTGCTGACTACAAGCGGGTACGGTTTGGAAAGATACGTACTGTCTATCTGTCTACTGAAAGATACACACTGTCGCTCTGTGGAAAGATACGCACTGTCTATCTGTGGAAAGATACGCACTGTCTATCTGTGGAAAGACACGCGCTGTCCCAAGGCACGTGTTACAGTAACATTTGACTCTGTGTGGGGTCCTTGCACGTCAGGAAAACTGATATTTTCAGGGTGTTACCAGATGGGCATGCGCCAGGAACTCTGGAATAAGGAGACAAGAGTAGGGCAGATCTTGAGAGGTGCAGAGGAGTAATTCCACGTCTGTTGCATCTCCTTGTTCCAGCCTATAAACCTGCAGTAGAAATGACCGGTCCTGCTCTGTTCTGCCTATGCTGAGGGATTAAATTTCACTCTGTGTGTGCAACCCTTGCTCTTGTTTTGACAGCTGCTGACTGCGATGGGGATAGAGTTTGAGGACGAGGAGGAGGCTCATTTGCTCGGCCAAGAGAATGGAGGGATGGAAGGGGAGGAGGAGGGTGAGGAGGGAGGTGGAACAGCAGGAAAAGAAGGAGGGGGAGGGGGTGATCTAATTGAGGAGGTGGAGGAACTTTTTGGAGCGTGTGGGGGGGACGAACTTGAGCAGGAGCTGGAGGAGGAATTGAGGGATCAACCTGGGATGTATTGGGGTCCGTTGCTGGATGAAGAAGTTGGGCCTGCACCGACGTTGCAAGCTTCAGAGGATTGCACGCAGGTTGATGGACCAGACCACGAGGCGTTGTTGCGTGATGCATGGTGAGACTCTACTGGCTTGATACAAAGTGGCCCTTGTAGGCAACTAGATTGCTGTGAGATAGAAGGTTTGGTTAAACCAGATTTGTACCAGCCACGTATCATTTGAGGCACTCCTGCTTGTGGCAAGGGTAGGTTTCATTGTAGCTTCAATTGTTGATCTAGCAATAACATACAACGTCAGGAACCTGATCCCTCTGGATAGGCATGAGGGTCGTGCATTAGGTAGGTGGGTCTTATGAGGGTCCATGCTGGGCCAAAAGGGGGTGCTGGGGAAAGCATGATGGTTTCGTTTTGGGCTCTTTTGATGGGGACATACGCAGGCCGGCAAATGTTCAGACTGAAACCGCCGTTCTGAGGCTTTGCTGAATGGGCATCTCACACCAGTGGCAAATGTGTGAGCGCTTGTCTTGTTCACAACGTAAGACATGATACTGGCATGCTGCCTTGCTTTGACGATGTTTGATTCTTGTACCTTTGGATATTCCAGAATTCAGACCTTTGGATATTCCAGAACTCAGACATTGGGATATTCCAGAATTCAGAGAACGGCGAATGATGCAAAATCATTTGTTCACCAAGGAATGCTTGCTCCAGGCAGATGCTTACTCTAGGGTATGGTCCACGTCACCATATTATAGGATTGGATGGATAGGAATTGGTACATTTATGCACCAGCCATGTACGAGCACGAGTTTGATATCGTTGTGTCCCCTATTGAACTTGCTATATTCATGCGTAGCTGCGTATCTTTCTTTCCTTGCTGCGCCTCGATTTCAGGCTGGAAGAGGGAGGGATAGATGCCAGAGGCATACTTTGGTTTAACGACGGAGAGAATTGGGTCACTGCACATGTAAGTAAATATTTTGGGGCGTTTTGGTGTATTTATGTCTAAAAATTCACGCGGTTCTCAAAACATACTGCACCAATTCCACTCATACTTTTGTGTGTCCTTGATTGACAGAGGATTTGTGTAACCGAAATAGCATAGCTTCTTGTCCTTTGTTCAACATTTGCAGTTCACCAATGCATAATCAATAGGGTTGGCCAGAACTATATACATACACCGTATATGACCATATATTAGGGGTTAGGGGTTAGGGTAAGGGTTAGGGTTTTGTGTGTGAATGTTTTTAGAAGAGGGATCCCTTTGCACTGAATCTATTATTGTACAGGAAGCTGCAATGATGATAAAAAGCTTCTTCTCACATTCCAAATGCGCATTCTCTGCATTTTCCCCCGATGAACAGGCTCATGCCCCTAGAGCAATTGTCATCGTTCCTGGCACCTCTGCATGCCTGCCTTTCGTCTGCTCTAAGTAAAGGAAATTTTTTTCTCTTTGAGCTGTCGCTATTCTGCCTTGCAATGTTCTTTGCCCTCACCTCGTGTCGTTTGATACAAAAGTCTAATGTATGTCTCTTTCCAATGCAGGGGATGAGCTTAACTGTGCAAACAGCCTCATTCAAACATACAGCTTACAGAAGCATGCCTGTTTTATGCGTTTTCTAAACATCGTTTGATAATCATTTTCCTGACAGACGGCTAATAACCACCCAATTCCATTGCAGCCTGATGGACGTCTGGAGGTGATGAATGGGCCCCCAACCCTTGAAACCTTTGCAATAGGCACGCAACAACAGGCAAGCCAGGGGCCCCCGGATGGTGCTGCTGTAGCCAGTGAACTGGACATGGATGGGTGGCAGGTGTGTTTTGTTTGTGTGTGTGTGCAGGCATGCAGTTTATGTTTATGATTTATGCGTGCCTGTTTGGCTGTGTGCGTGTGAACGTGCACGCCGCCTTGTATACGTTGCGTGACGGGAATTACTTGTGAGTGATATAAGGATCATCTGCCAAGTTGGCTGGCAAATGAAATGAAACCCATGCTAAGTGGAGTCCTATAGTGTGTGGACCAAGTATTGACAAATCAATTGTTATTAACGCATCAAGTCTGTAGCTTCTGCTGTGTGTATAATGCAGTAGCCTTAGGCTGGATGTCCAAAGTGCACGCTGCAAACGACACCTGCACCTCGTCAGTTAAGTTCCTTGTTCTGGGCATCCAATTTCCTTGACCATCCTTGTTAACGTGCAGGTGTTACCTGAGAACCTGGCACCTGGTTGGCTGGAGCAACAGGAGCGGCAAGCACAGGAGCAACAGCGAGGAAACTACCAGCAACAACTTCAGCAAGAGCTGCAGCAGCAGCAGCAGCAGCAACGGCAGCAGGAACAAAATTGTCGGATTCTCCAACAGCAGCAGGCACAAGAGCAACAACAACAACAACAACAACAACAACAACAACAACAACAACAACAACAACAACTAATACAAAAACAACAACAGGAGCAGCAGCAACAGCAGCAACAGCATCCCTTCCCCCAAAAACCCTGGCACGGGCTTTCACCTGTGCAGTCAACTCAGCAGCAGCCAGCACAGCAGTTACGGGGTGAGGGTGAGGGCAAAGGGGAGGATGAATTAGACGAGCTGATGGGTCTGCTGTGTGTGTGAGGACACACACACACACAGACATAGACACACACAGCTGCAGCGCCATAAGCTTATGGAGGGATAGTTGTAAAGTAGGTAGTTAGGATGAGAGTGCTTGTATTTGTATGCAGATTGGCGTAGGGGAAATAAATGAGCAGCGCTCTTGGCCATGAGTGGCCGAAGGACAAATAACAAACAGATGACAAAGGTGACTCCTGCCCAATAATCATGTATCTTGTGCATTCATCAAGGTAAGTCAGTAGTACAGGAGGATCGACCGTGCTCTTTCAAATTCATGGAGAGGCATGTTGTAGGCAAGCTGGAGAGAGGGTTCAGCATGTATGGCCTACTATCTGCTCTGTCACTGCAGAAGACTACAGTGTGTACGGAGCCATAGGTTTATAAAGCAATTATATGGTGAATATATGCCACATCTCCTCTTTTTTTAGCTAGATATGGTTCAGGCTTCCGCTCAAATGCTCTCTGAGAAAAGAAAAGAAAAAGAAAAAACTACGCAGGCAGTAAACACCACTCCCCACATCAATCAAGGAAAAGGAGCCACTTTGGTACCGAGTACCGTAACGCTCCTCCACCGCGAAAAGGAAAGGAAAAATCAATGGGGATCAAGAGGGTTGCAGGCTTGGCCTGAAACCGGCTCCTGATGAGAGCTGATAACAGTACTGGAAAGGGCACGTCTGGTATGGACAAGTTTAGCAGCAAAGTTCACAGTGCACATGGAGCTTGGAGGCAAGCTTCTTAACTCTTTGAGAATCAAGACCCAGTTCCTTGAAAGGCTTCAGAGTGTGAGTGTTGTAGATGGTGCCACCCACACCCGATGACGTGGAGGTAAGGTAAGGTTACATCGCTATATATGCCTCAGGGGGCATCTGAGCGGAAGCTTGAAAAAGCCTGAAACCACACCTAGCTAGACAAAAGGGGAAACGTGTAAGAGAAAGAGAAGAATGATAAAAGGAAAGTTGGAGAAAAGCGAGAAGTTGGAGCCCAAAAAGAGAGCTGAAGTATAACCAGCAGAAAAAGTTTGGTATGAACACAGAGAGTCTTGAAGCAGCACCACACAGACACGCCGAAAGGTCAAGCCAGCTTTAGAACCAGAAGCAAAGTAGCAAAGTAGCAGGCGGGCACAAGCAGATTCTATCTATTGAAACTGGGCAGAGAGTCAAGCCTGTTATCTACAAGGCAAGTGAGATGCGCGTGCCTGCTTTTGGTCATTCGACAGTGCCGCCCCCTAGCATGAAGCCTCATGCTTGGAGTTCGGTAGTCGGGATCCTCCTCAGACTAAGGCAGGCACAGTGGGAGCGGTGGGTGTAATGCTGAGGTAGTGCAAGCAGTGTGCTTAAGAAAAATGGCCCAAATCGAGTGAGAACCTCATGCCGAGTAGGTTGGTGCTTTCCGATTGTTGTACAATGCCCTGGTTGGAAAAGTGCCCAAATTTATTTGAGCTCCTCAATATAAAATTGACAGCGCCACTTTTGTTTTTGTGTTTTTGCAGCGATGGGAGTAACCAGCACAAAATGTGGGCGGCTAAAGATAAGTCTGTCTTTATCTGGGAAGCAGGGTGGGAAGAGCCATTTGGGAACAATTCTACTTTCAGCTGTTCCAGGAATCTGGAGATTTTGCATGGTCGTCCGTTCGTTGCTGCCTATATCTATGGAGACAACGCATTATCCTAAGGAGCCTGTGTTGCTGATAGCCTTAAATATCATGCGGCATGCTAAGTTGTGTCTTTCGGTGATCACGCTCCTTATTTGCTTCTAGGAATGAAGGTGTAGGTACGTAGAGTGCCACATGGCCTTGAGTTTCTGTTTGAGGTTCGATTGTGATTTTGGAGGAGGCAAGGGATGTTTGCGGCTTTAAGTAGTGCTGTTCAGCCCCCCAAGTGACCTCTACCAATTGGGCCCAAACTTTGTGTTCTCCCACTAAATGGGTAAACATAAGGGGCTACATATTTAGATATTGAAAAATTTGCCCATGTGGTGATCTAGGGCCGCCCCCGGCTCAGATCACTGCCATTTCACACGTTTTGGCCCATAACAAGCCCATCACCGACCCAAATTGCAACTGTGTGACTCATACATAAAAACAAAAATGGTGTAAATTGATAAGTACTCAGCTTGCTGAGGCCAGGAACATGCACTCTTTGGTTCATATGAGCGCAATGGTGACACAACCCCCTGCATAAAAGACGTGGAAGCATTCCAGAAGCTACTAAATTTTTTATAGTGCTACTGAATGGATGCATATAAGGGGGTGCATACTTAAAATCAAGAAATTTTGTGCAGGGACTGTCCCAAGGCTGGCCCCTGCTCAGATCGCTGCCGTTTTCACACGTTTTGGCCCATAGCCAGCCATTCACCAACCCAAATCGCACCATTTCTTTTTTGTAGAGTGAATAAAACTGGACTGAACCTCCCTAGCAGTGATGGTTAATGTAGTAGGAGCATAGAAGCTTAGCAGGCAGTTGCAGGACTTGTTGCATACATAGCGCAAGCATGGAAGCTTTGCTAACCAGTTTTGCCCCATTTAAACACCCATGAAGTCAAAAAATTGATTTGGGGCAACTTGGTTTGGGGGTGAACAGCACTGCTAAGTTGGGTGTGTCAAAAACAGAGGATGGTTGGGGTGTCCATTACTTGTTGATGGATCTGTGTGTGTAGGTGGTGGGCCTCTGATAAAGTTGTTTGTAATGGGGTGCCTGTAGTGTGTTGCTGAGCGTGGCTGTAGTGCAGGTGTTATGTAGATGGGCATAGTTTGTTGAATTTGGGCGTTTGCGGGATTTGGGGGCACCTCTTCGTGAGCCGATGTGTTGATGTGTGTGTCTAAGAGACCTGTGAAGGAGGAGTTGTTTACTTTGCAGTAAATAATTAGGGCAGACTGTTCTGAATTCCTTTCTTGGAGTATTTGTGCAGTGGATGTTGGGTTTAGCTCTTGTGTTCCAGGCAGGTTAGCAATGGCAGCAAGCCTATTAAGGGCTATGATGTGCTCTTTGCTGTATTTGTTTCTAAGCTGTTCCCCGGAGACAATGTATTTTTCGTTGGCTGATGTGAGGTCATGGAAGCCAGTTATGCCTAGGTTCATAAGCGGTTTGGTAATGCAAGTGATGAGGGTGGCTAAGGTTGGGGGGGGGGGTTGCGGGTGGAGGTAAGTTCTGAGATGAGCTTGAGATCGCCCTCTGAGGCATTATAATTAGTTCCGTGCTTCCATTAGATTATTTAATAGCATGCTCAATTTCAACAGTGAGACTCTACGTCGTGTGCTGAAGGCAGATTTGCATCTTGCTTCTTTTGATAGTTCTTGCTGGTCTGCTCAAGTCTCGAATGCGTTCAATGGACTGCGAAGTAGTGCAATGTTCAAACAGAAAATGCTGAGAGCCACACAGGTTCCCATGCAAGAGTTCATTTGCGATTTGCGTTTCAGACATTTGAAGGTATGGAGGGAAGCTGATTTTTCATGTCCTCGCGC
>Ga0307942_1001295_pt1 | contig 19769 bp, 34 predicted proteins | sample OrgLakmetagen175_FD_201846 | JGI IMG/M metagenome (GOLD analysis project Ga0307942, IMG submission 201846) | Saline water microbial communities from Organic Lake, Antarctica - #175 | ecosystem: Environmental > Aquatic > Non-marine Saline and Alkaline > Saline | place: Antarctica: Organic Lake... | reverse complement strand
GCCCTCTCAGCCCAGCGCGCATTTACACACTCACACACAAACACACAAACACACAAACACACATGAACACATACATACAGGCAGCCATCGCCCAGCGCACCGCCCTCTCAGCCCAGCGCGCATTTACACACTCACCCACAAACACACAAACATACAAACACACATGAACACATACATACAGGCGGCCATCGCCCAGCGCACCGCCCTCTCAGCCCAGCGCGCATTTACACACAAACATACAAACACACATAAACACATACATACAGGCAGCCATCGCCCAGCGCACTGCCCTCTCAGCCCAGCGCGCACTTACACACTCACACACAAACACACAAACCTACAAACACACATAAACACATACATACAGGCAGCCATCGCCCAGCGCACCGCCCTCTCAGCCCAGCGCGCCCAGCAACAGGAGCAGCAAGGCGTGCAGCAGCAACAGCAGCAGCAGCAGCAACAAATGCCCTCCTTTTTCTCCCCCCGCGCATTTCTCCAGCAAGTCACGTCACCCCTCACCTTCCCCGCCCCGCAAAGCCAGCAGCAGCTCCCTCCGCAGCAGGCACAGCAAGCACAGCACGCACAGCAGCAGCAGCAGGCACAGCAGCTGCCTCCACGCTCTGCCACTCCCTCAGACTCCTCCTCCGCCGCTCCTTCTTCTATGCCATGGTGGTACAGAGACAGCAGGCCCAGCACAGGCCTAACCTCCCCTACCTCTATGAAACACACCACCTCAGGCCCTCCTACTGACAGCACCTCCTCCACCGATAGTGCCACTCCACAAAGTGCAATCGATGCAGCCTCACAAGCTGCGAGCAGCAATTCGTCGCAGAGTGTATGGGGCAATGCAGCAGCAGGTGCGAGCGCATGTGGGCACACGCAAGTACACTGATGCATGAACACTTGGACACACAAACACATGTACACACTCATACATGCACGCACGTAAACATAGATGCACACGCGCGCACACACACATACACACACGCAATTACAGGTACACACATGCACGCACACATTCTCACACACAGGTACACGTACATGCACGCGCACACACACGCACACAGCAACACACACACACGCACACATACACACACGCACACACACACACATTTGCACACACACACATTTGCACACACACACACGTTTGCACACATTTTCACACACACACGCAGGCGCTAGGCAGGGTCGGCAAGGCCTGCAGCGATGGTCGTCGTCCGCACTAAAGTCCATGAAAGCAGGGGCGGCAGGGATCGCAGGGGAGCTAGGCAAGGCAAGCCAACAGTTGAGTGGGGGGGCTGAGGGTGACGTTGGGATTGATCAACAACTGGGGCAGCAGGGACAGGAGCAAGAGCAGGGGGTGCAGCAAAGGGGGATGGTTAGGCAGCAGGGACAGGAGCAAGAGCTGGGGGCGCAGAAAGGTGGGAAGGATGGGAAGCAGGGGAAGGAAGGCGGTGGGCGGAAGTGAGAGCGTGCAGAGGGTACAGGAAGGAGGGCACACAAAGGAGGAGGGCGCAGAGGGCACAGAAATGAAGGCACACAAAGGAGGAGGGCGCAGAGGGCACAGAAAGGAGGGTGCAGAAAGGAGGATTGGATGCTCTGCGCGGTGTCCTTCCTTGAGCACAGAAAGGAGGAGGGCGCAGAGGGCACAGAAAGGAGGGTGCAGAAAGGAGGATGGGATGCTCTGCGCGGTGTCCTTCCTTGAGCACAGAAAGGAGGAGGGCGCAAAGGGCACAGAAAGGAGGGTACAGAAAGGAGGATGGGATGCTCTGCGCGGTGTCCTTCCTTGAGCACAGAAAGGAGGAGGGCGCAGAGGGCACAGAAAGGAGGGTGCAGAAAGGAGGATGGGATCCTCTGCGCGGTGTCCTTCCTTGAGCAGATGTGATCTGAGGGTGCATGATCCGTGTGCGCGTTCCTGACCACGTTTGAGCGCGTCAACTGAATTGGATTTGGAGGCAATGACTTCTGTGTTTTATTCTTTATTATACACGTTTTTTTGAAGGGTAGGTAGAACCTGTGGACCGTGTTGGCTGCAGGATTATTTGCGTATTTGAAACAGCCGCCTGCGAGCACACAGCTGCAATTTGACAAGCTGGTTAATTGAAGGAACTTGAAATAACGAGTTCACTATACATTATACACTGTACTGACATAGTGAGTCTATCATACACTGTACACTGCGAGCTGTAATTGAGAGGAGAGCGGCCATGGGGTGGCGAGTGTGTATGTTGCTGAGGCACAACAGGAAGACAAAACAGAGGCGTGGGTGGACCTTGAGGCTGGCCCGTCTGTTTTCAGAAGTGCGAGCTGTAAGTGAGAGGAGAGCGGCCACGGGGTGGCGGGTGTGTTTGTTGCTGAGGCACAACAGGAAGACAAAACAGAGGCGTGGGTGGCCCTTGAGGCTGGCCCGTCTGTTTTCAAAAGTGCGAGCTGTAAGTGAGAGGAGAGCGGCCACGGGGTGGCGGGTGTGTCTGTTGCTGAGGCACAACAGGAAGACAAAACAGAGGCGTGGGTGGCCTTTGAGGCTGGCCCGTCTGTTTTCAGAAGTGTGAGCTGTAAGTGAGAGCAGCCACGGGGTGGCGGGTGTGTTTGTTGCTGAGGCACAATAGGAAGACAAAACAGAGGCGTGGGTGGCCCTTGAGGCTGGCCCGTTGTTTTCAGAAGTGCGAGCTGTAAGTGAGAGAAGAGCGGCCACGGGGTGGCGGGTGTGTTTGTTGCTGAGGCAACACAGTGTCACGACAAATCATGGTACTCATGGTACCAGCTTACGCATGGAATGCAAGTATGGGCCATAAGGTAAGGTTACATCGCTGTATATGCCTCAGGGGCATCTGAGCGGAAGCTTGGAAAAAGCCTGTAACCACACCTATTTAAACAAAAGGGGAAGCGTCTACTGATGGAATGCAAGTATGGGCCATAAGGGGTAAGGGGTAAGGGTTACACAGCTATATCCGCCAGCGAGGGCAGTTGAGCTATAGCAAAAAAAAAAAATGGGCAAGTATGGGCCATAAGGACTGTGCCATAAGAACTGTGCGACATCAGCCAGTGGCAAATGCCCCATGATACAAGGTTTACAAGGAAAGGCCTTCAGTCAAAGCGTGCGACTGCTAGCCCCATAATACAAACGTCAACCAATACAAGAGCCAGCATATTCCCAAATGTACAAAATTGGAAATCAATCACATGTATTGATAGTAGCGCCATGCAAATTGAGACCAGCAAACAGCAAAATCTAGGCGCTGGCGTTTTCACTCCCACCATAGGCACTGGTTATAGTGATGCCATTACTATCAATCCTGGGGGCAACAGCCCCACGCTCACCATCAATAGAGCCGAACTTGCAGCTGTGCTAGTAGCGGTACAAAAAGCAATGATGAAATTGCTAAGACAGTGCCTCATCCCTAAAAAACAGCTATCGAACCCAATGGCTGTACTCCATCCAATTTGGAACCAATAAATTTTTGTTCAAGCTAGGGTCGAGTCTCTTTCGAGCAATGGCTGCCAGCCTGGCTGATGATCAGCTCAACATATATGGCATTTCCCCTTTTGTTTAGCTAGGTGTGGTCACGGTTTTTTTCAAGCTTCTGCTCAGAGATCCCTGAGGTAATATAGCGATGTAACTTAACCTTGACATACATGGCTGTTTGGAGTGTCAGCTAATATCAGTGCGGTGTACACATTGTACTTCACACCACCATTCTTGCAGTCTATAGAAGCACCACACAGATGGTACAGGTCCACACTTTTCTTGTTCTTAATTTCCTTTCTCAGCGGAACACTAGACTTTTTCTCTTTGCTTCTTTCTGAGCTTTTGGATTTATTTGTGGCTGTCCGAGACCAGTCAGCAGCCGCTCATCCAAACAACCTGGCTGAAGGTCACCCCCCATTGTAATCATAACCATTGTAGCCAATCAAATGCACCATGAAACTACAAAAGAAGGAAAATGCGCAGGCACTTCGTCGGTGGGGCTCTGGCTAGTGTGCACAATAATCCCTTTACTTAATGCACGCTGGTGTTTTCCGGTGTAGACTTACTTTTTAAAATCCGGAGGCAGTAAAAGCAAAATCCCACATAAATTGGTGAGTTCTTTGTATCTGTACCTTCATATAATTAACACACTTCGCATCATACACTGCAAAACAACCACCATTCATTTCTCCAAATCTATATGCAGACAAAGTAGTTCAATACCTACACTGTTCAATAACCATGCATTCCAGAGAAGCAAGTCCAGACACGCCCAGACGGGATGAAGTAGGTAGTAAAATACAGTGTGCTTCCTTGTCTCAGGGCCTGACCGCCTGATCACCATTTCATCCCGTTTGAAGCCAACGCGTTTGCTTGCTAATAGTGTGTGAGACCTCCGATATGTGCCTCAACAAGGCCAACTTACATGTTCAGAGTCGCAAATTAAGCAGAGACAAAGTCGATGCTGAGACGGTATGCACCAGTAAAGTAAGGCCAGCATGCATGTTCAGAGTCGCAAAGTAAAAGTAGAAGTAAAAAAAAAACGGTGTGCACCAGTAAAGATGTCAATCAGGCAAGCAATTATGACACATCAGATATTTCCCTGCTAAAAAACCCGTATATACGCTGTGAATACATATATCTGTATAGCTATGGCCAACCCTGAACATTACAATACAGGCATCAAGGTACACCTTGGCATATCTGCCCATGTACTGCTGCAGACCTCTCGACAATATTTTACAAATGCTGCTGGAAACTCATGCTTACGCAGTGATCTATGTCCCTGTTCTGCCTCGAACAGGACCTTAGGTCCCCCTTCCAACTTTCACCAGGAGCCATCATCGTCACGAACAAAGAGGTCCAGGTACCGCTCTTTTGCTACATCTGGACCAGCACCTGCATGCAGAAACAGCACATAAGAACGTTGACACATCATACCGATAGATGCTACTGCACAAATCTAAGGTACTGGACAGTGCCCAAACACCTAAATGGCTCCTTTTTAAATTTATGTGGGTATTACATATCACTACCTGGCTGCATCGTTCTTTCTTTCTTTCCTTTTGCTGGCCATTATATCTGCAACATGCAGCTAAGAAAAGACTACTTAAGTCTGCTTCTAATTACTGAAACCTACCTGCTAACGTGCAAAATGCAGAGGATCTGGTTTAAGTGCTTTGAGTACTGGAGGGTAATACCAAGCAAAGAGCAGTTCAGGCATGACAGGTTACGCGCTTGATATCCTTGTCTTCAATAATTTGCTCGAGAGATGTTGTGTCAGCCAAGTATTTTGTCTTTAATAACTTGCTCGAAAGATATTGTGTCAGCCAAGTATTTTGTCTTTAATAACTTGCTCGAAAGATATTGTGTCAGCCAAGGGTGTTTATTGCCAAGAGCAAACAACAATGCAGGAGAGGCAGTTGAGCTTGACCAGATAATCGCAACCTTCTACAAGGACACCACCATCATCCATGATTCCACACAACGCTGTACCGCAGTTTGTCTCTGCACGCATTGGTACTTTCCATGCCAAATAGCCTATCCACAATCCACAGGCTAAAACTCATCATCAATCTTAGGTTAGCCCTCCATCCATTAAACCCTCCATTAATTCCTGCTGTCAAAACGACATGTTGATATCATTAAACCCTCCATTAATTCCTGCTGTCGAAAACAACATGTTGGTATCATTAACCCCTCCATTAATCCCTGCTGTTGAAAACAACATGTTGGTGCCATTAATGTATAGGTGCTGTACAGTTGCCCCACGTTGCTCCCATAGCAACATGGTTGCAGAGCAAAGAAAAAAGGATTGTCCCAGTATGAACACTGCCAAGTTCGGTGTACAACTGTACAACACATGAAGTCCAGCTCTTGTAGTGCTGCAAAAGCGATAGCTGCTTCATCACTCTTGCCTGTGTCTTTGCTGTTTCTTTCCATACTTTATTCTTTTATTTATGCCTCGGTAATAAGTTTTCTGCCTACAGTATCTCATGATGCAAACAAAAAAAACGTACTAGCTAGGCTCAGAGTGTGAGCTCAAGTTGGTCGTCCCTCACCCCTGCAATGCTTCATGCATGCATCACAGTGCTTGGAATCTTGCACTTGAAGCTGTTTTGCTTGTCCAAGCACGCGCCAGGCTCATTGATGTAGATGAGCTTTGCCTTGTCGAGCAACCTTCCTCCAATAATACTCATCCGTCACAACTCAGATCAGGAATGGGTCATACAGCGCATTCGTATATCACGCCGTTTATTTTGTATTTAACGCGCAGTGAAACGTATTGAACACCTCAAATGGCCGTGTGACCTATCCCTGTCTCAGATGTGTACACATTTTTTAGTGCAGCTCTTTTAAACTCATTTTGTTGCTGGGATCTTGAGCAGCCACGCCAGGCTGGTGAATGGTGACCTTAATAATCAGCACCAAATTAAACATACATCCGTCACAGCCATAGAATGATGTACCTAAAACTGCTTTGATCAAGCACGCACCGGGTTCAATGATGTGGATGAGCTCTGCCTCGTCTACCCCCCTGCCTACCCCAAATGCAGCCAGCACACAGCCTCCTCCCATGCTGGCTAGGCGCTTTGCAGCTGCTCTTGCTCCACGTGCCTGAACAAGATGTGATATCAAATCGTTTACATGAACAAGACTGAAATTAAACAGCCTCCTGCTGCAACAAGGTCTGATTAGGTATTTGATATAAGCAGGTGCTCTTGCTAACAAGAAAGAAAAAACACTTCCCACATTGATCAAGGAAAAGAAAGCCACTCTGGTACCGAGTATCGTAAAACTCTTGTACCAGCAGACAAAATAGGGCCAGTTGGAGAGGTCCAACAGAGTACTAGAAGAAGAAAAGAAGTCACAGGTAGACTGCTTACACATATGGTTGTGTAACAATCATGCATTGGAGGGAAACTGGCAGTTGACATTGCTCCTCGACCTGGGACTACTTGAACAGATCACGGCACTCTGCCTTGCTTTACATTTTCTCCACATGACACATGACACATGACGCATGACACATGACGCATGACACATGACCCTGGATCCTTTGTTTAAAGTCCTGCAACAAGCCTCGTCCCCCCGACCACTTAATTCATACCAAAAAAGACCACGCATATCATTGAAATGCATCACTGCCAGGTGTTAATAATTGACGAGCCGTCTTTGGAACCCACTCTGAGAAACGCGGCGGTAAGCATATGTACTGATCAGGCCAGAACCGTGTGCATGCTCTGGATGCTTGGATTTTTCTGCCAAGGTCACCTTACAAATACCGCGCACCGTATACACATGGTCCTGGCCAACCCTACTGATCTGCAAGTGCATAACCGCCAGGTGTTGGTAATTGACGATTCCACCTATTTAAAACCCACTATCTGAAGCATCACCTAATATCCTCTATCTAAAGCACACCTGATATCCACTATTTGTAGCACACCTGATACCCTCTCAAGCACACCTGAAACCCTCTATTTGAAGCACACCTGATACCCATCCACACGACCGTCTGTTAGGAGGATCACCAGCCGAGGAGGCGGCCGTGTTGTCTGTGAAGGGATTGACAGTGGGGGGGATTGTAGTGGTGGTGGTGATGGTGGCGGTGGCGGTGGCGGTGGTGGAGGTGATGTGGGGGGGGACAGTGATTGTGGAGCGTGAGGTAAAGGGGCACCGGTGGTGGCAACCCTGGGATCAAACAAATGTCGAGCCTTGTCCAGCGCCGCCTCAATATTGGTGCCACCGTTGATGTGCACCTGCTTGCATGAATGGGAGTACACACACCAGGTGCACATGGACTTTCAATTTTACAATCCACAGTTTTTAGTAATGTTTGTGCCACTAGTGGTGTACCCCTGCTCGCATCAATGGGAGTACACACACCAGGTGCACGTGGACTCTCAGTTCTGCAATGCACATTTTTTAGCAATGTTTGTGCCACTAGTGGTGTACCCCTGTCCGCATCAATGTGAGTACACAAACCAGGTAAATACGTGTACTCCTGGTTTTACACATTACATAATTAAAGACGATTTGAAAAGCAAAGGACTTGCACGGAAACTGCAAGCCGTGCCCTTGAGAGCATTCATTGAATGGATAGAGATCATGAACCAAAATAACATCAAATTGCATGGCAATGACGGCTGTGTTGCAGAGCATCATAGCATAAGGACCACCGCTGCAACCCAAAAACAATTATTTTTACTGCTTAAGCACAGCAAGAAGGACATGCTCCTGACGAGCATCATACGTGAAAGGAAACAAACAGGCGGATACGCTGGCAATGTTCACACATCCAGCACGAATAAGCATCGCTGTGTGTGTTGACTTGGACGGTTTACTTACAGAGAGAGAAAACAGCCAGACAGGAAACCCAAAAGATAAGCCTGCCTAAATACCCAACAGTGTGCGGATGTACCAAAAAGGTGTGGAACCTTTTTTGTTGCTCACTGTTTAACTCAGAAAAGACAAGGAAAAACTACGCAGGCAGAGAAAAAACTCTCTCCACATCAATCAAAAGGAAAAGGAGCCACTCTGATACCGAGTACAGTAAAACTACTCCAGCATAGGAAAAAGGAAATTTTCGATTGGGATCACAATGTTTAGCCTGAGATCACCTCCTAATGATAGTTGTAAATAATTCACAACACATAAATGCCAGCTTTCAAGAGAAAAGAGGGAGATGGCGCCAGTAGTGATGACACTCCGGAATTCAGTATAGGACTCGCTAATAAGTTGTCAGTGCAGAAACACATGCCGGAAACACCTGTCGGAAGGCTATTTGAATGCATCCTACTCTCACCATTTTGTCGAGAGCCTCTTTCAGGACCAACCCATCGCCCAGTTCAGTGAGCTCAAGCTCAACGCGGGGCTCGTGGCTGAACTGAACAACGGCAACCTGTAAACACGGCAGACCCACGAAGGTAGTAATGCAAAGATTACAATTATTGATATGCAGGGCATCATCGCCTTCTTTTGGATGTTGGAATGTGGAGCCTATTTCATATTCCATACCAGGTAAGGTGCAGTTTTGCTGAATGTGGCTTAGAAACCACGACTGCCCGCTTTCAATGCTTTTATGTCAGAAGTTAATATCAACTCATACCCTGCTCCTTGATCCTGCGCATACAATACTTGTGCCTTATCCTCAGCATATATTATTCTATGACCTTGCTTGCTCACAAAGGGACGTTTTTGACCATGTTTCACCTGTTACTTCAATTTTATATCATCAAGAAAGCGTGCTTAAATCTCGCAACTCGCACCTTCCCAGCTGCTTTGTCGTCTGGTCCCCCTTGCAGCACAGAGCAGAGGATGTGAGCTGAGGTTTGTGCGCATGACCTCATCTCCCTGAACTCATCTGCGTCGTTTCAGGAAAAAAGATGACGGACATTTGTAAGCCACAATCCATCGAGCCAGCAGCCTACAGAGCCGAGAAAAATACACAAAGCAAAGACTCAATAGTCCCTTTGTAAATTGTGGTTTGACAAAAACAGATAGCGAAGTTAAAAGAGGACTTCACGCTTGCATCTCAATACATCTATTTGTCTTGTTACAGGCATTCCTTAAAAGTCGATATGTACATTACCTGCAGAGACGCTTCCACTCCCATCAATAAGAAAAATGATCTGGGCACAGGCAGGGGGGGGAAGGGTGGTCTGTGAGGTAATTGATCTTGTGGAAAGCAGAGAGGGGTAAGGAGGACTGGCAGCCAAGTGGTAGGAATAAGGTACGGAAAAGCCGTACGTGTTACTAGGGCTAGTTACAGTAGGATCTTGCTGCACGTTGCTCTGCCAGGGCTGCTGCTGTGGTGGGGGGCTGAGACGATGAGGGAAGGGAACAGGCTGCACCGCAAACAAAAGTGATCCGTGCTCGACACTGCCATGGCTGCCGCTGCTACAGGCGCTGCTGCTGCTGCTGCTGCTGCTGCTGCAGGTGCTTCTCTTTTCCAGGACATGCTGCTGTGCGGTGGCCACTTGCACACTCGCATGAGCCAAGGCGTGCAGCTGTGCTTCAATCTCATAGCAGCAGGGCTGGCGATACAGGGCGCTCGCAGCTGCCGATGATTTCTCGCACTCATGCTTGGCCTGAAACAGGGCCTTCCATCCGCCAGCGTGCCTCGCTGCTGCAGTCCGGAGGGGAGTCTCTGCGCCCCAGCGCTGGATAAAAAGGGACTTCCACAATGGAGGGAAAGCCTAGACAAGTGTAGTGTTTGTCAGTACCATTGTGCCACGTTGAGGCAAGGCAGAAGTGTATGAGACATAACAGTTGCGTGAAGAATGACGTCTGTAGCACATTTAATTGAGTAACCTATTGAGAATTTACAATTCATTGGTGATGCCTGTAAGACAGCAAGCGCTGATGCAAGCAAATAAGTCATGATTATTCATGTAATATATAGTTGATTATCATTTGTGCGTACATTAAGGGACAACGCAGTGTACTCGAAGCGCAAAAACTTTCGAGCAATCACAGTAGCGGTCCAGTGGTTAGTTGCAGCACGCTTGTGCGAGTGCCAGATAACTAATTGCAGCAAACGAAGGAGGGCGGTAACGTTGCTCGCCCACAAAACCCTAGCTTGAAACAATTGTTGTGGCACCCTCCCGATTTGTAGGCAGTACATACCGTGAGCAGGCTCAAAGACTTGTTGCCTGCGCCCAGAGCCACAAGGTCCGGATAGGACAGCAAGGGGGATAACTGGAGCAAAACGATATCCTCGGGCAGGGACGAAAAACCTGTTTCCCTCCTGCTGGCTGGGACGAGCTTGCTGCTGTTCCTTCTACGCTTGTTTTGGGATGCAGCTGATTTCGGCATGGTCGAAAGGACGCAATTTGATGTTTGTGGTCTTGAGATTGCCGATTTTGTGCAATACTCTTGGAAATTTGTGTGAACTTTAATTATTCTGTGAGTTTACATAATGGCGGGAAAAAAGTTCAGTCTCCCCCCACTTGAGGACGGTGCTGGAGTCTCTTTGCTTTGCATCAGGTGAGTGAAGCATGAGGTGCTACCATCCTCAGCCAGACTGTCGTCAACTGCATGCACACAAAGTAGCTCGTTTGATCTTACCTCGCACCTCTTAACTGAAAGCAGGGAGCAAGCGCGACGCTCTTTCCTGGATTTGCTTGACTCTGTGAGTAGCACAATCTAGAATGGATGGACCTTTGCCTCAACAACAACATGACACGCCTAGATGCCTCTTCCTGTTCTCCCCCACGTGAACACGCATCTCCTGAACACGCACCTCCTGACACGGAGCATCTCCTAAATATGCACCTCCTGACACGGACAAGCCGCACACGTCACTCGTATTCAACTGCAAATGTGCTGCTCATTGACCCCCTTACAAAACACCCGCTGCAGTGCCCAGGGCGCAAAGCACTGGTCCTTGACCCCAGCATTTCAGGCCCCCTTGGGATGCTGGATGCATCCCTCAATGAGCTGCTGGCGGAGCATGGAGTGGCCAAGTGGGTAGCTAGGCTCGTGCTAGTAATGGCCACCGATGAGTGCATTGATTTACAGGGTTACAAGCAGCGGAAAGGGGACAAAAATGAGAGGGCACGTCCTTGCGAGTGGATCAATGTAGCAATAGGCGTGAATCAGGATGCCATTAGATTGGGGGTTACAACTTTATACCCAGACGCACCAGCATGAGGAGGTCGGAAGAGATAACGTTTCTTTGTGTATGCCTGTGTTGAAACCATTTTTCATATGCTCCAAATGCTCCATAACTTTCCGTTTGATCCTCCTTTAATCACCAAGACGACCTGCAAAAAAGGCTAAATGCTGCTGGGTGTGCTGAATTCATTTAGAGTCTGAAACCTAAATTAGTCAACCAATGTTGCCAGCCAAAACTTGCCTGTGTAGATTGTGTTCACAAATAGCCACCTGCGTATTTGCACTGTAGCTGTAGCGTCTACTGATTCTTTATGGTTTGTACTCAGGAAGGAAAAACTAGACAAGCTGTGTAATCCGTTCTCCACACTAATGCATATAAAAAATATAGAACCACTTTGTACTGAGTACTGTTAACCTCCTTTACCATGGCAGACCAAAGAGAGGCTCTTGCACCCCAGCCCTGTGCACCCTCTCATTCAACCACTACCACTGTATTGCTGTGCGCACTCGTTTCATTGCCGGGGTTCTCAGTTTGGTTGTTCAAAAGGTGCTGTGCCTCTTTCTGTGCCTAAGGGTCTGCTGCACGTTGAGAATGCAACCCCCCTGTTCAAAAAGCGCACCCATCCTCCCATAAACATCTTACCAGCAACGCACAAAAAACAACTGGTGGGGACAACTGGATACAACTGGTGGGCACAAAAAACATCTTACCACCAACGCACAAAAAACAGCCTATCCTTTCTACGGCACACCGCAACTCGTCTGTGCTGGGCTGTGCAGGATGCAGTACCTTGAGCCAAGGGGTCATCTACCCCACCCTCGTCATATACTCCTTGAAGCAGCGCACAATAAAAGAACAGACCCGCTTTGTACTGCACGTCGCCACTTGTCTGTGCTGGACTGTGCAGGATGCAGTACCTTGAGCCAGGAGGCCAGTTGCCAATTGAGGACGCAGCCCAACCCTCCAGTAGTTCACATCAGCAGACAAGTGGTAGTCAGAGTTTGCGTGGCATCATGATCATAACAAGAGCCACCGTGGAAAATGCGCAAGTGGTGGCAACACAACTGCGGGAGGCACGCTCTAGGTCGGTTTGGATTGTGCGTGTGTGTGTGTGTGCGTGCGTGTGTGTGTGTGTGTGTGTGTGTGTGTGTGCGTGTGTGTGTGTTACTTGGTGCTCATACTAGCCAATGCCCCACACAAGGACGCAAACACTTGTGATCTCACGTTGTGTGTGCCTTTTTCAGGATGGGAAGCAATGTGCAAGCCAAGCAGAGCATTGGCACCTCAAGGTCTCACCAACCGGACCTGTCTGTGATTTTTGTACCACGACGTACCCCTGCATGTGAGCGCGTGTTGGAGGAAGAGGTGTGTGTGTGTGTGTGCGTGTGTGCTTGTGTGTGTGCGTGCGTGTGTGCGTGTCTGTGTGTTTGTGTGTGTGTAACCCTTAAGTGACGTGCAGTGTGGCGAGCAGGTTGCTGTAAGATTTGTCCTCCTTTGTGTGCTCTTCAACCTGTCTTTCGTCCACCTTTTTTGAACAGGGTGTGTCTGGTGACGTGCGGTGTGACAAGCAGGTTGCTGTAAGATTTGTCCTCCTTTGCGTGCTCTTCAATCCGTCTTTTGTCCACCTTTTTTGAACAGGGCGTGTCTGGTGACGTGCGGTGCGGCGAGCTGGGATTGGAACTAGTCGCCTTGGAAGACGATGTGCTGTCATTGGAGCTGGACAACGCGTTCAAGGTAAAGCTGCAGCGTTTTTTCTTCATCGGCCAGAAGCGTGCATGTGTTGACGCATTCGCGTACAAACGCTATGGACTACGGAGTATGTAGCAAAGTTGTTGCCAGTGTACGGTCGTCTACGGTTAGGGTTGGTCAGAACCGTATATATACGTATATATTTGGTGATTTCAAGCCAAAAATACCGTATGTACGCCGTATATGTACGGTTCTGGCCAACCCTATCTACAGTGCATACACACTTAGGTACATAGGCATGATAAATTTATACTACATCCAGTATTGGCCATCCCTGGTAGTAATGATGAAGTGCTGTTAATGTTTCCCAACCCTCTATTATTTGAATAGGCCTTTGACTAGCATGGGCAATGGGCACTAGTGTGGAGCCTTCTCTTGATGCGCACAGACTTGCTGAGTCGCACGTAGCTGATGCGCGTTAGCAGGGGCTCCACCTGTTATGATTTATGAGTAGGATTGGCCAGAACCGTACATATATGCACCGTATACGACCGTATTTTAGGTGATTTCCCTGCCAAAAATACCGTATATACACCGTACATATATGGTTCTGGCCAACCCTATTTATGAGCACTGACGTGAAGCCTTTCCTCGAGACATGTGGTCTTGCTGAGCCGCACATATTTAGGGTTGGCCAGAACCATACATTTATAGGTATATACGGTGTATACACGGTATTTTATTTTTGCAGAGAAATCACCATACATACAGTCATATACGGTGTGAACATACGGTTCTGGCCAACCCTATTTATGAGCACTGATGTGAAGCCTTCCCTTGAGACATGTGTAGGGTTGGCCAAAACCATATATATATACGGTGTATATATGGTACTTTTGGCAGAAAATCCACCAAATATACGGTCATATAGGTGAATATATACGGTTCTGGCCAACCCTAGACATGTGGTCTTGCTGAGCCGCACATGTTTGATAGTTGATGCTTGTCAGCAGGGGGTCCAGCTGTTATGATGTATGAGCACTCATGTAGCAATGATGTTATGAATGTAGCAATGATTTATGAGCACTGAATGTTGATTTATGAGCACTGATTGTCGCAATCATTTATGAGCAACGCTGAAGCCTTCCCTTGAGACACGTGTTCTTGCTGAGCCGTACATAGGGTACTCTGCTGACTAACTTCTTCCTGCATAGGGTATGCTAGCAGGTTAAGTCGACACATGGTACTCTTGCTGACCCACTGCCGGCCTAGGAGAAGAAGGCAGGTCCAGGCATCCTTGCCAATTTGCTTTGACTTTCACGGAAATCCTGTGTAGCTGGTCCAGTCGTCTTTGCTAATTTGCGTAAATATCCACGGAAATTATGCATAGCAGGTCCAGTCATATCTGCTGTTTGCGTAATTATCCATGAGAATTATGCATGGCTTATTTGCGTAAACATCCACAGAAATCATGCATAGCAGGTCCAGTCATTTTAGCTTGTTTGCGTAAACATCTACGGGAATCCAGCATTGCAGGCTCAATCGTCTTTACTGATTTGCGTAAACATCCACAGAAATTATGCATAGCAGGTCCAGTCATTTTAGCTTTGTTGCGTAAACATCCACAGAAATTATGCATGGCAGGCTCAATCATCTTTACTGATTTGCGTAAACATCCACAGAAATTATGCATAGCAGGTCCAGTCATTTTAGCTTGTTTGCGTAATTATCCATGGGAATTCTGCATAGCAGGTCCAGGCATATCTGCTGGTTTGCGTAATTATCCACGGGAATTCTGCATAGCAGGTCCAAGTATATCTGCTGTTTGCGTAATTATCCATGGGAATTCTGCATGGCTTATTTGCGTAAACATCCACAGAAATTATGCATAGCAGGTCCAGTCATTTTAGCTTGTTTGCGTAAACATCTATGGAAACTCTGCATAGCAGCTCCAGGTATATCTGCTGGTTTGGCTAATTATCCATGGGAATTCTGCATAGCAGTTCCAGGTATATTTGCTGGTTTGCGTAATTATCCACCGGAATTCAGCATGGCAGGCTCAATCGTCTTTACTGAATTGCGTAAACATCCACAGAAATTATGCATAGCAGGTCCAGTCATTTTAGCTGATGTGCATTAACGTTCACGGAAGATTTGCATAACAAGATTGTGTTGTGAATGGAGGCAATGGGCCCTTCTCCTCTGTTTATTATAATGTTGAAGTGATAATGGGCACGTGTGCAAGAGTGCGTTGTGAACAGAGACAGCCCTCCTCTTCTGTTTGTTATGTGCACACGCGGGATTGTGTTGTGAACGAAGTCAGTGGGTCCTCCTCCTCTGGTCATAATGTTGAAGCGATAGTGGGCACGTGTGCAGGAGTGCGTGGTGGACGGAGACTCTGGGCATCTTTATGCTGCGTAATTTGACGTGTGCGCACTGTGTGGGATATGTGCTCGCAGGAGTGCGTTGTGGACGGAAACAGTGGGCCTCTTTATGCTGCGTAATTTGACGTGTACGCAGTGTGTGGGATTTGTGTATGCGCAGGAGTGCGTGGTGGACGGAGACTTTGGGCCTCTTTATGCTGCGTAGTTTGACGCGTACGCACTGTGTGGGATATGTGCATGCGCAGGAGTGCGTGGTGGACGGAGACTTTGGGCCTCTTTATGCTGCGTAATTCGACGTGTACGCACTGTGTGGGATATTTATACGCGGAGGAGTGCATTGTGGACGGAGACAGTGGGCCTCTTTATGCTGTGCAATTTGACGTGTACGCACTGTGTGGGATATGTATGTGCGCAGGAGTGCGTGGTGGACGGAGACTTTGGGCCTCTTTATGCTGCGTAATTTGACGTGTACGCATTGTGTGGGATACGTATGCACGCAGGAGTGCGTGGTGGACGGAGACAGTGGGCCTCTTTATGCTGCTGCTCGAGCCATCTTGAGGTTGCAAACCATCTTTGGGTTGATACCACGGATCCAGGCAGGTTGCGCGTATGAGTGTGTGTACACGTTTACGTGCCAGATTGTAATGTTGTTAAAGGAAGATGGAATTCCTTGTAAGGACATGTGAATTATGCCTTTTGCTTGCAGTGCTACATTGAAAGCAGATAGAGAAGGACTGTGCAGGCATTGGAAACCAATCCCCACATGAAGAAAGGAAGAAGAGATCACATAGGTACCCCCACATGAAGAAAGGAAGAAGAAATCACATAGGCAACCCCACGTGAACAAAGGAAGAAGAAATCACATAGGCATCCCAACATGAAGAAAGGAAGAAATCACACAGGCATTCAAACATGAAGAAAGAAAGAAGAAATCACATGGTACAGAGTACTGTAAACTTTTTGGTGGCAAAAACAAAGGAGCCATTACACAGAATGTATGCTTCGTCATTTCTTCAATAGATGCGGGGAGTGGTTTCAAAGCCTGCGCAATCTCTGATCTTGCATTCATAATTCGGATGGTAATGAGCGGAGGGTGAACATAATTGATAAGGTGATAGACAACTTTTCTACACCCGTCCCCACAGGGCAAAGGACCTGCTGCTGTGGCTGTGCGTGGCACGCATACTTTTACTCATAAGCATGACGCCTGGCACGTTGCTAAATGGATTGAGACTTAATCAACGCCCACACTACATATGCCTACACAATGTTTATCTAGAGTTGGCCAGAACCATATACATACAATGTATATATACGGTATTTTTGGTGGGGAATATACCAAAAATACGGTCATATGCGGTATACACAATTCTGGCCAACCCTAAATATATGCATATGTATTACAATTCTCGTGCACATATGTCTATACAACAAATGATATATAACATATAGTAAGTATATATATGTGTGTGTATATGTATATATGTGCATATATATATCACAACGCTCGTGCCCACAGGGCAAAGGACCTGCTGCTGTGGCTGTGCGTGACATGGTGCTGCGTATGCGCAAAGAAAACCCCACTCTCATTCCTCCCCCCTCCTCAGGCGCCACACAAGGACTCACTGGTGTGTGTGTGTGTGTGTTTGTGTGTGTGTATGTGTGTGTGTATGTGTGTGTGTTGTGTGTGTATTTGTGTGTTTTGTGTGCAAGTGTTTGTGTGTCTATGTATTGTGTGCATACAACTGTACGCGCGTGTGGTGGCGCACAACACTCGCTATGTCCATGTTGAAAGGCTATGTCCATGTTATAAATATATTTGACGCTATGTCCACGACAATATATGCAATGACCATGACCGTTACGCTATATATGGTATGTAGGGTTGGCCAGTACCGTATATATGCACCGTATATGCCCGTATATTTGGTGATTTCTCTGCCAAAAATACCGTATATACACCGTATATGTATGGTTTTGGCCAACCCTAATGGTATGCGATGACCATTACGCTATGTCTATGACATCATGTATGACCCTATATATGATGCTATGCCCATGTTGACAATACGCATGCGATTCCAGCCACAAACTTTACGTTATAAGCAAAATCACCACAGCATGGAATAACCAGTGGGACCTGAAGGGCTAGAGGTTTGGCCAGGAAAAAAAAATGCACACAAGCACGCAAGCGGTGTTCACACCACTAGCACGGATTAAGGAAACGGAGGCTAAGCTGTCAGACAGATAAGTATTCAGACCTACCTGGAAGATCTAAACCCCCGAACCAAGAGAGTGAGTCTGGCATGACCATGGACCATTAGGCTGAATTTTTATCAAATTACAGCGAAGTGACAAATTTTCCTCTATTTCTTGTGGTGGAGGAGTTTCCCGGCAAAAGTACCAAAGTGGCTCCTTTTCCTGCATTGATGTGGGGAGCGGTTTTCACTGCTGAAATAACAAAAATACTTGCCATGTATACATCCTTGATCGTGTACGGTGATTAATTGCAGTTCTGGCCACTTTCTTATACATGCCCCACTGGCTGAACGTAGTGATACTCTGCAAATAAGCAGCCTACAGAGTGAGAATTTAAAATTCCGACAAAAGTGGGATATATTTTCTTTTTGTTTTCATAGGCAGCTTCTTTGGGCGTGCACGTGATTCACATTTGCTGGCTGCACGAAACATTTGCTGGCTGCACGACGTATTTTGCTGGCTGCACGACACATTTGCTGGCTGCACGTCGCATTTTGCTGGCTGCACGACAACACTTTTGCTGGCTGCACGACACTTTTGCTGGCTGCACGAAACATGTGCCGGCTGCATGACGCATTCGCTTGCTGCACCAATCATTTTGCTGGCTGCACGACGCATTTGCCGGCTGCACGACGCAATTGCTGGCTGCACAACACATTTGCTGGCTGCACGACACATTTTGCTGGCTGCACGACGCATTTGCTGACTGCATGGCACGTACTATGTGCTCGTACCTCAGGGACTGTTTCTGATGACTGTCTTTCCAGGAGTACCTGCATGTTGTACGTGTAGGGTTGGCCAGAACGGTATATACACACCTATATGACCGTATATTTGGTGAAATTTCTGCCAAAATACCATGTATACCGTATATATGTGGTTTCGGCCAACCCTACACATGCCTCTAGGGAAGGCTTCACATCAGTGCTCATAAATAGGGTTGGTCAGAACCGTATATACACACCGTATATGACCGTATGTATGGTGATTTCCCTGCCAAAAATAAAATTCCGTATATATACCGTATATACCTATAAATGTATGGTTCTGGCCAACCCTATGTATGTGTGTTTGTGTCAAATCCCAGGCGGCGGTGGCGGCCGCATCTCCCGCTGCGTGCTCATAGATCGGGAGGTGGACCTCATTACCCCCATGATGAGCCAGATCACCTTTGAGGGCCTCATCGATGAAGTCATAGGCATACGGGCTGGAGGCGTGCCTTGGACGCCCAAAGGTGAGACCAGTGAGCCTGCAGTCAGGTCAGCCATTCCTGCCAAAAGTTTTGCCCCAATGCAGAAAATACATTTAAGTATCCAGGACTCTTAGTTAGATATATTTAAGCACCCCTGCACACTCAGTTTTTGGCGGGAGGCGTGCCTTGGACGCCCAAAGGTGAGACCAGTGAGCCTGCAGTACAATGGTTTATAATGCTTACAATGGCTACAATGGTCACGATGGTTGCAATGGTCACAATGGTCACAATGGTTACAATGGTTACAATGGTTACAAAGGTTACAATGGTTACAATGGCTACAGTGGTTACAATGGTTGCAATGGTTACAATGGTTGCAGTGGTTACAATGGTCACAATGGTTACAATGGTCACAATGGTTATATTGATTACAATGGTTAAAATGGGGGGTGACCTTCAGCCAGGTTGTTTGGCTGATTGGATACTGACTGGTCTCGGCCAGCCACAAATAAATCCATAAGCTCAGAAAGAATAAGAAAGAGCCTGCAGTACAGGTGGGGCTGGTCCAGTAGTTACCTAGGTTTAAGGACTCACTGGTGTTTGTGTGTACGTGTTCGTGTGTACGTGTGGGTGTACGTTTGGGTGGGTGGGGGG
>Ga0307942_1001294_pt1:15000-19771 | contig 19771 bp, 27 predicted proteins | sample OrgLakmetagen175_FD_201846 | JGI IMG/M metagenome (GOLD analysis project Ga0307942, IMG submission 201846) | Saline water microbial communities from Organic Lake, Antarctica - #175 | ecosystem: Environmental > Aquatic > Non-marine Saline and Alkaline > Saline | place: Antarctica... | reverse complement strand
GTTCTGCCCCTGCTGCTCTGTCTCCTGCGCTAACTCCTGCGCTTGCTGCTGCTCAAGCTGCTCCTGCTCCTGCTCTTCCTCAGCAGAGCGAATGCCCTCCAGCCACTCAGCAAACTCCTCCTTGTCTAACTCAGGGATTTCATCGAACTCAAAGCGTGCGTGCGTGTGTGTGTGTGTGTGTGTGTGCACGTGTGCGTGCGTGCGTGCGTGCGTGCATGCACGTGTGTCCTTCCCCCACAATTTTTATTCTCCTTCATGGCGCTTGCTTTGCCTGCCCTTGCCCGGCTCCCTGATGCAGGGTGCTCCCCCACACCCAGGTCTCTGGACATGGGCAAGCCACTGCCATGCATTTCCACTCTTTGCTTCTTCCTAGGAATATTTGCACTCATGCTGTAAACTAATAAATTATATTGCTTGGAAGGGGGGATGTAAAGCTGTAGGTTCACACCATGAACTTTGACACGCGCCTCAAAACTACTACGATTTACCCACCGTATTTTGTACGATTTGCCACCGTACATGACGGTTTGGACCGTAATCCCGGTTTTACCGTAATTTCTACGGTATGACCGTAGTACGGCGTACACCGTACCGTAATACGGTGCAAAATTCTCAATTACGGCGTAAAGTCACAACACTGTATATAACACACCCTTATTATAATAACAAACACCCTCTCTCTCATCTCCTCCCCCATTTCTCCTGCTGCTGCTTGCGAAATCATGTGTGCAACTGCAGGAGACAGGTTTTGAGATCTAAATAGGCACGTGACCGTGTGCTTGCGGCAATATGCTTGTTTGAGTATTAGCAATACTTGCATCGTACATGCAGCACGAGCAGGCAAGGGTCCATCCACGTGGTCGAAGTGACGAAGTGTGTGTGTATGTGAGTGTGTGTGTGTGTGTGCGTGTGTGTGAGTGTGTGTGTGTGTCTCGAAGTGATGAGATCCCAGGGACAAACCATTCTCCATCTTCCATATCAAACTGTACTTATGACCTGATAAAACTCACACAATACCACAGCTTGTAGATTAATGCCACTTAATTTTGCTTTTATCCATGACACCTTGCACTCAACACGACACAGTCGCTGCTTTAACTGCTGAGGCTATCAAATCCATACCACTTAGGCCCCCCCTCACATACTTCAGGCCCCCACTACATAACCAAGGCCCACAGTCGCACCCTGCCCACACCCACACCCACACGCGCACCGTTCTCAGTACAAGCCCACTTGTTAGCTGTGCGCTCAATTTTCAGCTCCAACGTAGTCTCATCATGGTATGCCTTCTCACACCAAGTCTCCCTCCATGCAGCACCTGTGCAAAGGCACAAGTGAGCTTTTACTAGGTATACAAGAAACGTTGCAAAGTCGCAGAAAATCAAATTTCAAAGTTGCAGCTCTTCCTGCTCCAGTTGGAGGCTACGCTCATGCACCCTTTTATAGGCAGATCAGGATTGCACTCTACACAAATAGGACCACGCATACACACATACATACGCACCAAAACACACACACGCATACCCGAGCAAATACACGTTACCTCCAGCTGTGGATCCACTTTTGTCAGCTCCCAGCTCCCTGAGCCCAGACCAGTCACTGGCCTCCCACCAGCTCTCCTCAAAGGCCACCTGAAAAACAGTCGCAGAAAAGAAATGAAATGCCGTACATACTTGTGCTCAGCTCACCACCCACCCCCTGGAACAAAAGTGGGAGCGTCGCTAGCGACGTTGAAAATTGGCGAAGCCCATCACGCGAGCAACATGTGCATGCATATGCATGTGTGTGTGTTTGCGTGTGTGTGTACGTGCATGTGTGCGCGTGTGTGTGCCTGTGTGTTTGGGCGTTTGTATGTGCGCCCGTGCGTGTGCCTGTGTGTTTGTGCGTGTGCATGAGCATGTTTGTGTGCGCACCTGTGAGTATTCGCACGCGTTTGTGTTTGTATGTGTGTATGTGTGCGCATACGTGTGTGTATGTGTTTGTGTGCGTGTGTGTGCGCGTATGTGCGTGCTAGCCTGTATGTGTGTGCCTTGCTGCCCCCACAGACGCTGCAGTGGCGCGCGTGATGCTGTGCTAGAGCATCCTTTGCTAAAGCAGGCGTGAAGATGTGCTGCTGCTGCTGTTCCCTGTCTTTTAAGAGGGCAAGTGCGAGCATGGTGCCCAGGCTGGCCACGATGTCTGAACTCTGCTTTAACACACAGTGCGCAGCAAGCACCTGCACTGTGCGCTTCATGCCCCACAAACAGTCCAAGCCAACACAGACCGCAATCCTGAAGGGTCTGGTCCAAGCAAACTTTTGCACGTCATGAACATCTGACTAAACTAAATTTATATGGTCCATCAAAATTAGTATTACTTGATTCTGCTTGCATGGTCAACCGTGAACTTTGCAGTCTAAACACAACCAATGGCTCCTGACATAGCATCCACAGCCAGTAAGTGTGCTGATAGATACTGCACCAACAGGAACTCGTCTGGGGGCCTGGCTGAGGAATTCTGGGCAGCTTCCTGGAGCTTCCAAACATAGAATTTTGCTCAAAAACTTTACGCACGGCACCCCAGCGTCCCAGAATTGATCTGACACGGTAAAGGTTTTGGCTAGGAGCCTATGTCAAGTCTCAGCCCGGGAGGTGCCGTGGATGGGCCTGGGGAGGGGGGCTGGACCCCCCAAAACAAAAAATTTGCTCTACACCATCACACACCGCACCCCAGGGTCATGGGACACGGTGAAGTTTTTGGTTAGGAGCCTATGTCGAGTTTCAGCTCGTGGGGTGGCCTGGGTGAGCCTGGGGAGGCCTGTGTGAGGAGTGGTGGGAAGGAGACAACGCTAGGGGCTCACGCCCCCACGAGGGGGGCTTCGCCAAAAAACTGCAACGACCCACCCTTTACATTAATATTGTACAACTCATCACCCACCCATAAACTAGAGCTCCATTCTTACAATGGGTCAGGGAGTTGCTTCCATGCACCCTGCCAAACAACTACTGTTGCAGTCCCAGACTCACCGCTGAACCCCCGGAAAACCCCGCAAATATTAGCACAACATGGCTTGGAACATACTACTCTAATCCAAGCCATTCACTCCAACAATGATATGTCAGTTCAACAAAGAAACACACACACACATTTTGATTCTAACAAGGCTCCTTTTTAAAGGCTCAGTGCTATCTGCAGGCCATTTGTTGTACGACCGGTGAACTGACCTGGCCTGCAGAGGTCCAGCCACGCAATGTCGTCAAGAGCTTTCGAAAACCTGCCTCTCCAAGGATTTCCTCTGTTTTCTTCTCCCACCTGTGTGCACAGCAAGGACAAGGCAGGACAAAGGATCATTCAAAATTTCCCCCCACCTTGCATCAACAGGCCAAACACCATTGGGAAAAACAACATAACCTACAACCATGTTTGTATATGCTAACACCCAGCAAGTAACGGCCACTCTTGGTACTTTGATACATGAGGCACGAGTAGCGGGCACTACCAACACTTGCATTCTAATCCAGCATGACCATCATCCCCTCCCACCCCTGGACTTCCCACGCACTTTGTCCCATCCGCAAGCACACCACTTCCGTCCTCCAGCTGCCGTCCAACCTCAGGCAAGGCTTCATGTGCATCTGCCGTTGCAGTGGCTGCCTCAAACTGGCGCGCGGGGGGCTTGTAGGCAGAGGTCAGCTCCATGACGGACTGCAAGGGGGGCAGCACGGCAGAGCGTGCAGCGGCTGCTGCCTGCTCTTCCTGTGTTCATGCAGAGACGTGTGCACGTGTGGTTGTGTATGTATGTGTGTGTATGTGTGTTTGTACGCATATGTGTGTTTGTACGCGTATGTGTGTTTGTACGCATATGTGTGTACGTGTAGGTATGCGTGTGTGGGTATGCGTATGTGTGTGTGTACATGCGCACTAGCCCGCTTAAAACATGCAGGCGGCCTTACATGCAAATCAAACTGAACAGCTTAACAACATGATCTGAATTAACTCCTTCGATGCCAACGATGTTTCAACAAAGAGCACCTGCACACACAGATACACGTACCTGTGATGCCAATTGCAGACCCCTCGATGGCCACCACTCAGGCTCTGCAAACTGCAGTTGTTGCTGCTCTTGCTCTTGCTGCGTGGGGAGGCGTTGAGGCATTAGGCCTCGCACAGAGGCACCACTATAGCTATTGCTGCGGTCACTGCTGGCTCCGCTAACCCCCCCCTGGCCCTGCTGCTGCTGCTGCTGCTCCAGGGCATTATGCAGCACGTCACGCGTACCACTAGTACTGGGGCCATTATCATCACTGCTGCTGCGTGTAGAGCGGTGCGAGTCAGCGGAACGGTCTGGGCGTATGATGGGGTTCCTGCTGGCGGTACTCGGCCTGCCTGATCGCTTGCGCTGCTCAGCTTCCTTCACGGACAGGAGTATCAGTAAGTGTATGGTATACAGAAGCACAAGAGTGTTGTAGCTAGCCAGCATGAGAAGACTTTGCTTGCAGGCGCAAGTGCTTACATGCAGCACACGCAAGTCTGGCAAAAATGAATTAAAGGCATTAAACAGATCTACAGAAGCTCACCGCTCCATCCTCAAGCACAGAGCGCACGTCATCAAGGGCTTTCGTTGCACGCTGGACCACGGCCTAAGGGGTGAGAGAGAGGTTGAACTCAACGCTGCGAGTTGACTGACAGAATTATTAGTTATTTACAGCACAACTGTTACTCACCTCTGCTCGGCCGTCATCTTGCCTCGCTGCATCCCTGGGGGAAAGATCAGACTCAAAAGCCATGAGCT
>Ga0307942_1001294_pt1:0-10000 | contig 19771 bp, 27 predicted proteins | sample OrgLakmetagen175_FD_201846 | JGI IMG/M metagenome (GOLD analysis project Ga0307942, IMG submission 201846) | Saline water microbial communities from Organic Lake, Antarctica - #175 | ecosystem: Environmental > Aquatic > Non-marine Saline and Alkaline > Saline | place: Antarctica: Organic... | reverse complement strand
CCGCAGGTTGGCCATCTTTTTCACTGCCTTCACGCTTTTCTTGCTTGGGGCACCGTCAGGCCAATGCAACCTGTGTCACACGCGCGCAAGTGTGTGTGTATATGTGTGTTTGTGCGCGAGTGACAAGCTGCATGTAGTTCAACTTTCAACCATTTGTATTTAAAAAGGTGACGTGATGTGACAATTTGTTAGGCTCAATTCGCTCTATGCTGCGGCAGAGGGCAGGAAAGGGAGATGCTTGTCGACTTGTTGTGCCAAGCCTAGATAAAGATCAAATATGCAATCTGGTGGCTCTTGCTAAAATGATGACATGATGACACAAAAATGAAAGTGCGCACTTAACCAACACCATGTATGTGTTTCACACTAGATGCACACTTCAAGCAACACGAAAGGTTAAATGAGCATTGAGTGCTTGATTTGATAACTTCAGCATTCCAAAACCTAGCGTTTGTATGAGTGCGCAAATTATTGTGTTCATCATTTGCAGGATTTGGATCTGAATTAGCCCTAAGTCCTGCGTTTCTGACAGGTATGGCCTTTGGGAACGTGTATTTGCTGAATCACTCCATGATTGCTGCACAAAAGTAACACATGAGCACATGCACACACACATACATACACGCACACGAGCAGCATTGCATTTTTTACAAAAGCACACACCTGTTTTCTACGAAGCACTTTGATGCTGCTTTGTTGGACCGCTCCACCATTCCTTCAGGAATGGGCCCCAGCACCTGCTCCATCATGGCTAGGTGCTCTAGGTTTTCATGCGTTTGAAACAGGGCATCGCCTGCAAGTACGTGTGCGTGCCAGAAGCGAGGAACAAATGCGTTACACATCAACACAGAAGACAGAGTTTCAAGAGCGCAGCCCTCACTAAAAAGGCATAGAGCAGCCTCTGACATGCAGCCTGTCCCAACTTGTTCGTGACACTTTTCGCTGGTCAACAGCTTCTCAGTGAATAGACTGACCTGAGGCTCACAAAAATCAACTTACTTCTGGGCAAGACGTGTCCACAGCCTACCCTGCCCCAAGACACACGCCCCACGCACCTGTCAAAAGTTCCACGATGATGCAGCCCAGGCTCCACATGTCGCAAGGGTAGGACCAGCCCATGCCCATGATGATTTCTGGGGCCCGGTAGTGGCGGGTGGACACAATGCTGCTGTGATACTGCTCCTCAAAGGTGGAGGACCCAAAGTCAATCACTTTGATGGCGCTGGAGGAGGGGACGACACGCGTGGCAGAGGAGCGCCTGTGTGTTTACGTACACGTGTGTGTGTGTGTGTGTGTGTGTGTGTGTGAGGACAGTGTGCGCCCAGTAGGTGAGGCAGATGGATGTACATCCTACAATGGAATACATGCTGCAAAAACACACATCAAGCATGTACCTCAAATTTGAAAGGTACCCCTAAATTTGCACTCACCCGGAGCCTGAGGGGGTCCTGGTGAAATCTAAGGACATGAGCAGGATGTTCTCAGGCTTCAGGTCAGTGTGCACTAGCTGCAGGCCATGCAAGTATGCAACAGCCTGAATGAGCTGCCGCGAAAATTCCTGCACAGTAGAAGAAAGGTGAGGGTGAGAGGGAAGCTCCTAGGTGCAAGCGCACACATACACGCACACACACGCGCGTGCTAGCAAACACATTTTGACACATACACACATCTGACGCATACAAGCACACAAACACAAACATACACACATGCACACTACATAGCTGCCCACCTGGACAAGGTCGATGGGGAAAGGCCGGTACTCATTCTTGCGCATGAAGTCAAACAGGCTTGGTCCCAGCTTTTCAAACACCTGAGAGGCAAAGAGAAATTGTGTGTGTAGGTATCCCAAATTGTTGTGCACTTCTCATGCTTGGCGTCGGGCAATTTGGAGAGGCTTTCACCGCCTAATGTAAAGCCTGAGATACTCATGGGTCAGGTCAACCTTGTTTTCTTGTTGCACAAAAAGCTAGCTACATCATCACTTACCATACACACATGACCACGGTAATCAAACCACTCTCGCAGCGCAACGCAGTTCCTGCGACGGCAGTGGCACAGAGAGCATTATGTGCGCATTATGAGTGCGTGCGTGTCGATGTATGTCTCTATGTGTGTTTTCTATATAAGTGTATGAGTGTGTACACGCGTGTGTGCATGTGTGTGTGTGTGCATGTGTGCGTGCGTGCTTGTGTGTGTATGTGTGTGTGTGTGTGTGTGTGTGTGTGTGTGTGTGAGTGTGTGTGTGTGTGAGTGTGTGTGTTAGCGTGCATTTGTGTATTCGTGCATGTCTGTGCGTGTGTATATATTAGCGAGCGTTTTTGTGTTGGCGTGCGTTTATGTGTTCGTGTGTGCATGAGTGAGTATGTGTGCGTGTAAGTGTGTGTGTGTGTGAGTGTGAGTATGTGTGTGTGTGTGTGTGTGTGTGTGTGTGTGTGTGTGTGTGTGTTGTTTGTGAGATATTTGAACTCACTTGTCTCCATCGGGATCGTTGCGCTCCAGGGTGTTCAGCACTTCCAGCTGCGAGAAAAGAAGAAAGAGAGCAGAGGGGTGAGTGGTCTTTCTCGGGGACTTCCCCGGGTCCGCATCTACGCTTGCTCCTTGCCCTGCGTACCTCGATCATGGCCGCGTGTCTGTACTTGTCTATGTTCCGCACAATCTTAATGGCCACATAGTCCTTGTGCTTGCGGTCCCAGCACTCCAGCACCCGCCCGAACGTGCCTGAATGTTGTAGTCGCGGAGAAAAAGCACGGCTTGTCTGTGAGAGGATGGCCTGCCATGACAACGGCAACCGTTGCGTGCACCACATAGCTCGTTTTTGCACGCAAGAGAACACGTACCTTCTCCCATCTTGCTCAGGATTTTATCTGCGGGGGGGGGGTGAGAATAAAGGACTTGGTCAACTTCATTTATGTGTTTCGCTCTTCAGCAGCAAGGTAGCACAAGAAACACTCACATCTTGAAGTCAGGTTCTCTCCCAGGTTGTAAACGTAGTGCCCCTCCTGCGTGAATGGGAAGAAAAAAGACTTGTCCGTTGGCTTTACCATTCCCTTCCCTAAAGATGCTTGGGTACGTACACGCACAGCAAGCAAGCTGAATCACTCCACACACCTTGTCATCTGCCCTGAGAGGCGGAGAAGGCCTGTCTGGGACCTGGAAGGAGGCGGTGGACGTGGCCGGAGGGATGCCTGGCCTGCAGACCCGTTTGGGCGCCTGCACACGAGCACAGGCACCAGCAGACTAGATAGAGGAGCTGCTGCCTGTAGACACTCGGGGGGACGAGGGAAGGACCAGACCTCCCCACAGCAGGATATTGAGTGTGTGTGATGTACTAACACACCTCCTCCTCGCTGCTGGGATCCCTGCCGCGTTTGTTACATAGGTGTGTCGCTTGCGTATTCGACTGAGCCCCGCTTCCCCCCCCTCCCTCCTCCCTCCCCGCTTGAATGCCCAGCTGTTGCGCTGCGGCATTGTTGTTGGGAAACTGTCGAGCTAGGGTGTCCTGGGCCATGCGAAGCAGCAGCTGGTACTGAAGCTGGTTGTGATCCATTTGTGCATGAGATAATTCTAGGTAAGAAATCAGGAGAACTGTTTTGCTTCTTTGGCCCAGCCGATTTCCCTTTTCAGCTTACCCGCCACCCAACTACCTGTCCTCCCCCTGCGTCTTCTACAAGAGTGCACAGCACACATGCATACCTGCTTCTCCTCTGGATGGGCTGCTGCTCGTTTCGTCGTGGCCTGGATGTTCCTTTTGGTGGAACTAAGGACGACGTGGTGACTAGGCCTGCCCTCGAACTTCCGGCCCCTGCACTGGCCTCCAGGCTGCCTCCATGGCGCAGGTGCAGCCAGTAGACAGACCCTGCTACCCCTGTGTGTGAATTGCGGAGCCCTCCCGCATCTATACCTCAATCCTTGGAACAACATTCAGCTTGCATACACATCCCAACTAAAGCGCTTCAATTCACGAATGGCATTACGCTGATGTATGCATTCCTTGATATGTAATTTAATGTACAACAATACTGAGCTGAAGTTCAACAGAAAGTTTTTGATCTATTTGAAAAGGCGCAATGCATTTCGCCCCCCTGGTTGCCCTACAACAAAGCAATCAATCACTGCTCATAGCACTTTCCATCTGCTACAAGCATTTTCATCTTGCACAATGATCTACGAGCTCCCTCACTCGCTCCGCCAATTAACACAGCAAGAACTGCCTGTAACTGCTGCCCTTGACTTGAACTTGCCGAGACAGGCTGGCTTCGCTTTTTTTAGTACTGTAACAGCTTTTTTTAGTGCTGACTGTAAGACCAAAAATTCACTTTACAGCCAGTTACAGCTGTGATACTTCTGTCCACAGTACCATCACGTGCAAGTTTAGGTCACAGCATTATAGGTGCTGCATTATAGGTAGTTGACAGAGTGCACATTAAGCTTGGACGCAAGCTTCTCGATTATTTGTGAAGTAAGGTCTTACGTCCCAATTCTCCTTGAAAGGTTCCTGTTGAGTTAAGTGTGAAAAGAATGACCACCACCTGCATATCATCTGGCAGTGGTCCTTCACCACAGCTAGGCGCTCTGTGCCTGATGTGAAAGTACGGTTCTACGGGGCTGAGACTTTTGCTCCTTGAAATTTAGCCCCACTAGCTAGGCTAGGAAGCAGGAAACATTTTACTAGGGACACACCTGCAACCCTCCTGACATCTACTGATTCCCCCTCCATTTCAAAATGGAAGAAACCCACAATGTTCAGTACTCAAATGGGCCATTTTCCCCCCTCAATAAGCGTTGTTGACTTTGCGCGTTAGCTTGATAGCAACTGGTGCAAAGCTGAATTTCTTGTTTGAGAAACATGGTTTCACTCTTTTTTATCAGCCCGCAACAACGACAGAAATATAGCAAGCCGGGCGTAATCACGGTGGTTACTCCGACTCGACAACCACTCCCAAATAAAACTAAGCACTTACACCTAACTTGAACTGCCACGAATGCAAGGAAAGTTGCCATTTCCCCTGCACACGACCCTGATGTCACATCATCTGGCCATAGTTACCATTGCCTCGCTTACCAGGGCACCGCATAACCCTCCACACCATGCAACTAGGAGCAACGAGCACCATTTACAGGAGTCAGAGGTTGGATGATTGAGGTTGGATGGTAAGAGCCAGGAATCATTTCTATCTGTGTCTCTTTTGAAGGGCGTAACATGCCTTGTTGTACCATTTTTCCACGACTGCCTACGTCTGCTTGTGCTGGCAGGCATGCACTCTGTGTACCTTGTTGGATCGCTTTTAGAATCATTCGTCCAGCAACGTTGTGCCTTTTTATAATCATTATATCTGTAATGGGATGCCTTCAGCCTGACAGCATGTGGTAGGTGCCGTCTAGCTTCTGGAAGATGGGGCAGGTTGGTGGGCCTTCTATATGGTTGCACTGAGCGGCACGCTGTTGATGGTATATCAAATCTGTGCAGCAGAGCATGACATTGTACTATTCTCCAGAGGTGACATTATATTTTTCCAAACTGAGTTACTTGTTTTTCTCGATAATGCCTTCCCTAATCAGTTCTTGGTATTTTGTGTAGCATTTTGTGGAATAATGGTTTGATCCCTTTTTTGATTTTGGACATAGCTTGTGTTGGACGTGCATGTGCTTTTACAGCATCGAGATCTGAGAAAATGGAGAATTTTTCTTCTGGAGGCCCTGGTTGGCAGGTGTTAAGAGTATCTGGTACTATCCAGATGAAAGGGGGGGAGGGTTTTCCACCCTTGCTGGCCAGAATATGGATGAATGGGGATGGGCGTCAGTGTAAATGTGGATGTCATGGCCACTTTGATTTTCCAAAGAGCAGGCACCAGCGCACTCGTTCCCAAGGATGCCAGCAAGAGCTTTGACCTTGTAGAGATAGATTGTGTATTTAGATGGCTGGATGTGGTGTATGATGGTTTCTAACGATTTGGCATGTTTGTGCCGTATCATGCGCTGAGGGTAGAGGATGCTATTTCTTATTTGCCATAGTGCACCAGTGCTGTCTATTGCAATGTGGGTGTGTTCATTTATCAAAGCAGCAGCAATTCCCGCTAGCTCGGCTCTGTTTATGGTTTTGTTGATGCTTGTCCCTCCAGAATTTACTGTGGTGATTTTGTTGAATTGGAGGTGGTAGACTCCAGCTCCAATAGACAGATATATTTTCTTGTTTGTAATACAACTCATATATGAAGTCCCATTCTTTCCAATTAGGAAACTTGAGTTCTAGCAAGCGCTTTTGTTGTACATGATGGAAGGGAGACTGGCTGTGTACTGTATCGCTTATGTCTCCAATATTTGCATTGATAATTGTGTCTCTTGAGTCTTTCGGGGGCCTATATATTTTTGCCATTCTTGGCAGTATCCTTTCAGATGATGGTTCAAGAAAAGGTATGGTGCCTGCGTTTTTAAAAATTCCAGATCGCCGCTGGTGATAGGTCTTGCGTTATTTTCTCTAACCAAGATGGGTTGTTTGTAGTAAGTTGCTCACTGGCAGCTTTGTTCCAGACTACTAGGATGCGTATGCCCCATGTTGCCTCTGGAGGGGTGGTGTTTTGCTTTGCTGGTAGGATAAGGAACACAGAAAAATTTACGCAGGCAGTGAAAACCACTCTCCACAATAATTTAAAAAAACCACTTTGGTACCGGGTACCGTAAAGCTCCTACACCGCGAAAAGGAAAGGAAAATTAATGGGGATCAAGAGGGTTGCAGGCTTGGCCTGAAATCGGCTCCTGATGAGAGTTGATAACAGTACTGGAAAGGGCACGTCTAGTACGGACAAGTTAAGCAGCGAAATTTACAGGGTGCACATGAAGCTTGGAGGCTTTAACCCTAAGCTTCTTAAAAATTTGAGAAACAAGACCCAGTTCCTTAAAAGGCTTCAGAGTGTGAGCGTTGTAGATGGTGCCACCCACACCCAAAAGGATGATGTGGAGAATGACGGAGGCTCCTTGGAGAATGTTGCAGAGATCTTTGTGCTGTTCCTTTGCGGCGTTTAGCTGGTTCTGATGTCTGGTGTTTTCACATTACTTTATCTTGAAGAGGTGGATGTCACGCCGAGGTTTGCTGAGGTCTTTAGGTCGGTGCTGTCTGGGGCTGGTGGCTCTTCTGGTGGCTGGCGGTGCTGCTGAGGTGCTCCCAGTTTCCCTCAATTGCTCCCTGCCACATCGAAGAACCCACCCCCCTACATTATTAGTTCGTTTTTGTGTTTTTGCAGCGATGGGAGTAACCAGCACAGAATCTGGGCGGCTGGAGGTAAATTTGTCTTTATCTGAGAAGCGGGGTGGGAAAAGCCATTTGGAACAGTTCTACTTTCAGCTGTTTCAGCAATCTGGAGATTCCGCATGGTCATCCGTTCGTTGCTGCCTATATCTTTGGAGACAATGCATGATCCTAAGGAGCCTGTTTTGCTGATAGCCTTAAAGATCATGCGGCGTGCTAAGTTGTGTCTTTCGGTGATCATGTATCTTATTATTTGCATGTGTTGGCACCCAGAAAGGATGTGCAGGGCACTGTCTACTTATGGGCAGAGGGGGCAAGTTTGACTTGTTGAGAGTTTGAACAATAACACATGTTTTTGATTCTATAGGGTGCCTGTTCTGTATTTCATAATGATGCATTTGGTCTTAAAGGGGAAATAGGATGATGTTAGATAAGCATTGCTAGTGGCTCAATTGGCTGTACCGTTCTTTATGAGGGTCTGGTAGTACGCATGGTAGTTTGCTTCGATTTTGGCATTGCCCAGTTTATGGAGAAGATGCATGTGGGCTTGAAGGGCGTCACGTTGGTTTGGTAGGTACCAAAGCCTTGGGGGAGGAGAATGGGCCATGTTTGTTGTATGGGTATGATTTTGGGTTTGAGTTTGGTGTTCTATGTCTTCTGTTGCAAGCCAGTGGATATTGTAGAAGGGATTTCCCTCAGGGCCTGCTGTTCTGATGGAGGTGTCAGCAATGTCGGCGTAGGTGGTGGCTGACTTTTTAGCAAGGGCGTCGGCATGTTCATTACCAATAATACCGGCATGGGACTTTACTTTGAAGAAGTGGATGGGCAATGGTGATTGGCGGATTGCTTTAGCAATGGATTGAAGGACATCTCCTTGGATGTGGTGGCGATGGAGATTCGGATGTGATAGCTGCTTTTTGATTTGGTACAGTGATTTAAGGCTGTCTGTGGCTATATGTGATGAGTAGCCGTGTATGACTGCAGCTGCTATAGCTGCTAGCTCTGCACGTGAGATGGTATTGGTTATACCCATGCCTTTTGGGTTTACATAGTGGGAAACGTTTAGGTGAGGGTGGTATACACCTGATCCGGTGTCTTGCCCTACTTCATTCTTTTGGAGGCTGCCATCAGTGTAGGTCCAATCCCGCCAATTGTTAACTTTATGGGTTAGGTTTTGGCTGGAGCTTTTTTGGGGTGCTTCATCGATATTACAATTATGAGGTTGGTCGGTGCTTATCAGGGCAATTGTTTTATCTGGGCCTTCTGAGGCTTAAGGGTGGTCATTGGGTAGCATATTAAATCTGTTAAGTCCGGAGTGTTGTCCGGAACCTAAGGCTGTTTGGTAGGGATGGTTATGAATGTTTTAAATTTCCCACTTCGCCTCCTGAGGGATTTCTTTGGCAAGTTATTTTAGCCAGTCTTTGTTGTGAGCATTGAGGCAGACCCTGCCCTTGGTGTTCCATATGGCAATGATCTGCAATTCCCAACAGTGTTTGGAAAGTGGTATTTGTATGTTGTTCCAGAAGGGCACTTTTGCATATTGGAGTTGGTCTGATGGGATGGTGCCCAGGAATTTACACATTTGTGGGTATTTGTGGCAAAGTGATGCATAGGGATTTGTGGTCATATTTTTATTCCATGAAGGGAGGAGCATGAATGTGGCTGTTTCCTCTGTGCTAACAGTAGCAGAGTAGATGGCGTGTCTTGTTGCTAAGAGCATGGTGTTTTCATGGTAAATGGGATGGCAGATGGAGAACCCAGAATAACGGGAGGAGAAGGCATTGGCCCCAAACACTTTGTCCCTTGGGTGCTCACTCCAGTAATGGGGGAATTTGGGGTCATGGTCGAGGGGACATGCCATTTTTTCTTTAGAGGGCCCACTTTTGAAAGGCGGCGGTGTTGTGGGAGGGAAGTATCCGTGCAAAAGAGTTGTATTTTTTTGTTTGCATATTTAGAGGCAGAGGTCTCTTTGCGTGCAATGAGGCCTACGAGTTCTGATGCAAAGCTAATGGGAGGAGGTTGGACGTGATCGTGTAGACCGCTGCATTTTGCCGTGTGAAAGGCCTTTCGCAGTATGTTAAGGCGCTTGGAAGTAAGCATACCTTTACAGTTTCCGTCGACATTGTAAATACAGGCTACTGTGTCAGTGTACACTTCAGGAAGCATAGTGCCATCTGGGGAGGATAGGGTAATCTTTTCTTGATACTCCATGAGATCAATGGTTGTGATCCAGTTCTCACAATGCCCTGTGGCCGTAATGTCAGCCTGTGGGTTGGTGGGTTGGATGTCAAAGCTAATTATGTTCCGAAGATCGACATTGTAGGGTTGGTACGTATTGCCCTCTTGGGTGGCAAAGAAACCTTGTTTATGAAGATCATTTAGGTGTTTATTTGGTGCGGGCTGAGATAAGTTTGGCGCGGTGATTTGCTCTTCATAGTTTATGAGGCTCTGCTTGAAGCTTTCACATGTGTTTTTTAGTTCTTCTGGCTCCCAGGTTGAGTTCCATGAGACCTCCACAATCTCTCTTTTCTGTGAGAGTAGAGGATATGATTTTTCTTTCCATATTGGTTCAGGTAGATACAGGCAGGGCAGGCCCATGAATCATTGGCATCAATAGCTTCCCTTTCAGTGACAGTGCAGCAGCTTGTTTTAAGCAAGCATTGCCAGTGGTAGGTACGGTTGCAGAAGTCACAGATGTACATGTCTTTAAAAGGTGGGGAGAGGTCTGGAGATTCAAGTCCTAGATGGTAGGAGCAA
>Ga0307942_1001292_pt1 | contig 19787 bp, 17 predicted proteins | sample OrgLakmetagen175_FD_201846 | JGI IMG/M metagenome (GOLD analysis project Ga0307942, IMG submission 201846) | Saline water microbial communities from Organic Lake, Antarctica - #175 | ecosystem: Environmental > Aquatic > Non-marine Saline and Alkaline > Saline | place: Antarctica: Organic Lake... | reverse complement strand
TTGTTTGAATATATGACGTGTCTCAGCATTGTGTGAGCCTGCAGGGGTAGTTTGAATATTATTACGTGTCTCAGCATTGTGTGAGCCTGTAGGGGTAGTCTAAATATTATGACGTGTCTCAGCATTGTGTAAGCCTGCAGGGTTTGTTTGAATATATGACGTGTCTCAGCATTGTGTGAGCCTGTAGGGGTAGTTTGAATATTATTAAGTGTCCCAGCGTTGTGTGAGCCTGCAGGGGTTGTTTGAATATATGACGTGTCTCAGCATTGTGTGAGCCTGTAGGGGTTGTTTTTACTCAAAGGAATGATGTTGAAAGGTAGAGCAGGTGCTCCTGCGTTCTTAATCGCAATAACTAGCTCCTCCTGGCTCAGGGTCGAATTGTCCAATGGCCACAATCATTGGCCACAATAATCGTTGGAATTGTCCAATGGCCACAATCAGGGTCGAATTGTCCAATGGCCACAATCAATTGTCTAATGGCCACAATAATCATTGGAATTGTCCAATGGCCACAATCAGGGTCGAATTGTCCAATGGCCACATTCAGGGTCGAAATGTCCAATGGCTACAATCAATTGTCCAATGGCCACAATAATCATTGGAATTGTCCAAGGGCCACAATTAGGGTCAAAATGTCCAATGGCCACACACCTCTGCAGATGGGCAGCAGGTTTGGAGCCTACACCCCAGATTGCAAAGAGAAGAGCATATGCTACCGAATGGTCATCAACAAATCGGCTCGAAACCCTAGCGAGCAGAGGCGCCGCGGCAGGTGTGTTTGTGTGGGTGTGTGGGTGTGGGTGTGGGAGTGTTGTGTATGAGTGCATGAGTGCATATGAGAGCTTGTTTGACTGTGCTGCTTTGTTCTTACAATCAGCACCGAATTGGCACACTACCCCAGCGAGAGCATACGGTGCGGCAGGCGTGTTTGTATGGGTGGGGTAGAACGCGTGCGCGCGTGTGTGTGTGTGTGTGTGTGTGTGTGTGTGTGTGTGTAGGAGTGTAATGTGGTGAATGGATGGGGTGGATGGGTGCCACGTGGGTCGTAAGCATTCCTGCCTGCAGTGGAAAGTGTGCATGTGTGCACTTCATTTGTCCGTCTGTATGGTCCCTGTTCTTTTGACAATCTCAGCCGCTGTCGCAGCAGCAGCAGCAGCAGCAGCAGCAGCAGCAGCAGGAGCAGCAGCAGGAGCAGCAACAGTAGCAGCAGCAGCAGGTAACATCAGATTCAAGAGTTCACACGCACACACACATTCAGCATCACACCCCTCTCTCCAACAGATAAAATTGAGGAGGTTGAGAGTAAACACGTGCATGTGTGTGTGAGTGTGTGTGTCAATGTGTGCGCGCAAGGGGGAACTAGGGAATAGGGGCCTGGGGTGCGTTGCATCTTGTATGCATCTTCCTGTAATTTTCTGCACTCTATTTCCGGCACAAGCCCCTATCTCAAACGGTGGATATTGCCCTGGGGGGCATCATGTCTTAAATACATCCTCCTATAAATTTCGTCTCAGCAATTTACTTTCAGCACCCTAACCTTAGCGCTCTCAAGTCGGCACTCTAATATCAGCACTTGAATATCAGCACCCTTGTCTCTTATCTCTGCACTCAATCTTAACAAGTTTAACCACGGCATTAATTCCTGATGGGCAATAACACCTCAAGGATAGGGGCCTTGGACCTGCGTCACGTCTTCCTTCCTTTGAGACCCCTGCGTGTATTTGTGTGTGTATGTGTATGTGTGTGTATGTGTGTGTGCTCTTGTACGTGTGTGCGCACCCAATGATGAGCATGGGAAGCGTGTTACAAACACATGTGATATGTAAACGCAAAGTGATGAGTATTTGCAAGCATCCTTTATCAGTGTTTCAGAGTCAGGGCACGTGTGTGAATCTGCCATACAGCAGATGGCACAGTGGTATGGGTCTTCCTGCATACCAGCTCTTTACTTACCCAGCTCTTCACTTACCCAGCTTGCATTCTCTCATTTTAAAGTTTAAAATGAGCCATTTAGAACCACCACACATCAAGCCGCCGACTAAACAATTGAATGCCTAACTTTACCAACACTCGATTCCCTCACAACTCATAACTTTACTCATAACTTTACCAACACTTTTCTCATATATTTACCTACACTCTACTCATAACTTTACCTTCACTTTACTCATAACGTTACCAACACTTGACTCCGTCACAACTCATACCTTCTCAGTGGTCAAACTAACTGCAGCCAACAACCGAAGCGAATGTACTGCATACCATAAGGCAGCAGGCAGCGCAGGTATCGACAAAAATCGTAGCAAATGTTTAGCGTATGCCTAGGGTTGGCCAGAACCGTATATGTACACCGTATATGACCGTGTGTAAGGTAATTTCCCTGCTAAAATTATCGTATGTACACCGTATATGTGTATGTATGTATGGTTTTGGCAAACCCTACTCATACCCTCTCATTGGTCTAATTGACTGCAGCCAAAACACTTCACGGCAAAGCTCGGCCTGCAGCTTAGTCTGCTGGTGCTTGGTTATGGTGTTCTTCCTCATAGCGCTTCACCACCGTTCGGTCTGCAGCTTAGTCTGTTGGTGCTTAGTTTTGGTGCTCTTCCTCGTGGCGCTACACCACCGTCTGGCTTGCCGGTTCTCATGTCACATTGAGACTTTCCTGCATTTGGTAATGGATACCCTCATGGGTCAAGGAAGGGCAGTGGACAGAAAATTGGCAGGGATCTATGGTGCTTATTTTGGCGCAGCAGACAAACTGCCGCACAGATAATCCGCAGTCTTGCAGTGGAACACATCCCTCTGCTGACAGCTAATTGCATTTTGCACCTGTTTTTTTAATCAGGTGCCAGGGGGAGCACAGTGAACAAAACACCACGAAGTAAGGCATCCAGCTATAAATTAAAATGCTTCTCTTATCATTTGCATGAATTTCTCAGGGCTCAGGGGGAGCGCAGTGAACAAAACACCACACAGCAAAGCCAAAGCTATTACATGAAAAACCCCGCTTCATTGCTAACTGGTTTTCTTTTTGCTCATGCTTGCATCAGGGGCCAGGGGTAGCACAGTGAACAAAACACCACACAGCAAGGCGTGCAGCTATGAATTGAAAAGCTTCCCTCTTCATTTGCATGTATTCCTCAGGGCCCAAAGGGAGCGCAGTGAACAAAACACCACAAAGTTAGGCGACCAGCTATGAATTGAAAAGCTTCCTTCATTTGCATGAATTGCTCAGGGCCCCGGGGGAGCGCAGTGAACAAAACACCACACAGCAAGCCGTGCAGCTCGGCCTATGGTGCATGGACCCTGCCTTGCCTTTTCTGGACGCGTGCGGTACCACACACAGCACCATCCTCACAAGCGGCACCCTCGCGCCACTGGGCTCGTTTGCACAGGTGTGTGAGTGTGTGTGTGCGATTGTGTGTGTGTGAGTGTGATTGTGCGCTTGTGTGTGTGTGTGTGGTTGTGCGCTTTTGTGTGTGTGTTTGTGCGCTTTTGTGTGTTTGCATGTGTGTGTGTGTTTGTGTGTGTGTGTGTTTGTGTGTGTGTGTGTGGTTGTGTCTGTTTGCTTTAGGTGCGTGCAGCACAGCACACAGCGCTACCATCAAGTTCCGGGTATGTTTGCACAGGTAAGTGAGCCCATTGTTTTGCCATGAGCACTGGTATGCGTTGCAACGCTTTTTTCTTCTGTGTAAGTTGTGAGTGTGTTCATTGTCAAAATGTACCTTTGTCTGACTGCTTAGATACAATTAGGCATGGAGTTGCATCATTCTTAATCTGTCCACCTAACTACACAAGTCATGCTTGTTTACGTAAGTAAGATGCAAGGTATAGCCACAATGCTTTCAAATACAAGGCTCACTATGCCAGTGCTCTTTGCTCTTATGCTTATTTAACTAGATCACAATGCTTTCAAATACAATGCTCACTACGCCAGTGCTCTTTGCTTCACCGTTGCTCCTATGCTTATTTACCTAGATCTATAAGATTAACTATACACACATTTATACACAAAAAAACACTCTCCTATACATTTATATACACATATATACACCTGCGTGACCATCCCTTCCTAGAGCAATATTGCCGTGCAACCGCATAAAACTCAAATCACCAACTCCTGGCTCCTGGTCATGATGTGGGTTGGTGGCCCTACAAGCAACAAGCATACAAGCACAAAGGTTCTTGCACAGCAAGTATAAATAATCGATTGTGATTTGGTTGATGGGTGGCTCCTATAAGCATACAAGCACGAAGATTCTGCACAGCAAGTGCAAATAAACGATTGTGATTTGGTTTGCGGAGGCCTTGTATTCTTGGTACACACACACTTCTTTGTAACCATTTCACACACACAGACTCTGACACACACACACATGCACACACACACATGCACACACACAAACACACACACACACTAACACACACACACATACACACACTGTACAGGAGTTGGGCACTGAGTTTGGTACCACTCTGGAAGGGCCACATGTGGTGGACATGAAACGCCAGGTGTGTTGTTTGTGTGTGTGTGCGTGTGTGTGTGTGTGTGTGTGTGTGTGTGTGTGTGTGTGTGTGTGTGTGTGTGTGAGCGAGTGTGTGTGTGTGTTGAGCGAGTGAGCGAGTCTGGGAAGCAAGGATTTTGTGTGTATGTGTGTAATTATGCATGTATGGGTGGTTGGGGGCAGGTGTGGGGTTCTGGGTCGGGGTGGGAATGGGTGGGAGTGTGTTGGGTGGGCATGTGGATGTGTAAGTTTTACTATTCGTTATTCGCACTTGTACTTTTATCAAAGGAAAAACTTGCTTCCTTGCATAACTCCAATCTTGAGAACTGGCTGCTGCTAGACAAGCCTCGGTTTTTTTAGGCTTTGTGCTTGCTCCGCTCCGTAAGTGTGAGCGGGTGCGCTGCCTAGTGAACCCGACAACATGCTGCTGCAAGAAACCAAAAGAGCTGAGGCGTTACAAAATTCTGTGTTCGCTCTGCTTCATAGGTTTGGGCGGGTGTGCTGCCCTGCGGGCCGGACAACAGGCTGCTGCAGGCGACCTTCAAGTTCACAGAGGACTTTGCCTTCCAGGACCAAGTGGGGGAGGTGCGTGTGAAGGAGTGTGTGAGACTTTGGACGTCATCATCATGCCCCTGCATATATTGAATTGTATGTGGACTTTTGCCTTTCATGATTTAGTGGGGGAGGTGCGCATGAAGGAGTGTGTGAGACTTTGGACGTCATCATCATGTCCCTGCATATATTGAAATGTATGTGGACTTTTGCCTTTCATGATTAAGTGGGGGAGGTGCGCTTGAAGGAGTGTGTGAGACTTTGGACGTCATCATCATGCCCCTGCGTAAATTGAGTTATTTGTAGGGTTGGCCAGAACCATACATTTATAGGTATATACGGTGCATATACGGTATTTTTGGCAGGGAAATCACCATACATACGGTCATATACGGTGCAGATATACGGTTCTGGCCAACCCTAGTTATTTGTGGACTTTGGTGTGTGTGAAACAGTGTGTGAGACCTGAACGTTATCTTCACGTCCCTGCATAATCTGAGGAAATGTGGACCATATGATTGCAATACTGCAATGCAAGTTACGGCTGATTAGCAAAAAGGATAGGAAAAAGGTTAAGGATTAAGTGGGAAGTTGGTTACTTAGATGTCTTTTACGTTTTGGTGTTACTACAAAAAATAATGATTGGAGGAAATGTTTGTCGGAAATTGAAGGAGGTGTGTCCTAGAAGGACTGGATCTTCTAGCTAATTTCATGTTGGGACAAAATGATCTGTCCTGTCTACCTGTCTAAACGCAATCTCGCCCTTAAGTTATTATAAGTATAGTATATAAATATTTTCATTCAATACACAGGGCCTGGCGCAGTTGGCCAAAACCATCTCAGACTGTACTTTGCCAGGGCTCTCATGTGAAGAAGTTTTTAATGTGTGTTGTATTGATTTTGCAGGGCCTGGTGCAGCTGTTTAAACCCATCTCAGACCGCACTTTGCCAGAGTTCTCATGTGAAATTCTTGACACACACTCCATCAACGTGTGTTGTTTTGATTTTGCAGGGCCTGGCGCAGTTGGTCAAAACCATCTCAGACCGTACTTTGCCAGAGCTCTCATGTAAAATTCTTGACTCACACTCTATCAACGTGTGTTGTTTTGATTGTGCAGGGCCTGGCGCAGTTGGTCAAAACCATTTCAGACCGCACTTTGCCAGAGCTCTCATGTGCAATTTCAACACACCCTTTGAGAACATGTGCTCTTTTATTTTTGCAGGGCCTGGTGCTGCTGGCCAAAGTCATCCCAGATGGCATTCTGGTGTTCCTGCCCAGCTACTCGCTTGTGGAAAAGCTACAAACACGATGGCAGGTATGCATGGGTATGTGTTGTGTGTGCGTGTGTGTGTGTGTGTGTGTGTGTGCGTGCGTGTGTGTGTGCGTGTGTGTGCGCGCGTGTGTGTTTGGGTACATTACATCCCATTACGTAAACATGTTGGGAAGGGGGGCAGGGAGGCATGCGTGTGTGTGTGTGCATGTGTGTGTATGTGTGTGTGCCTGGTGCTGACAGTTTTGGGTCTTTGCTCCACACTCATCTTGACTTTTTTCCATTGTACTGGCCAGGGGAACAATATAAATAGGGTTACGTGCTGGTAGATCCTTTTTTGCTGGTAGGTAATGCAAACCACACACAGGCCACTGGTGTGTGAAGCCAGCGGTGTCTGCTGAGGTAGCTAGGAGGCAAAAAAATGGTGCAGACATTGCAAGCCACACGCCTTTGTTGTGTCACACACACACACACACACACACACACACACACACACACACACACACACACACACACACACACACACACACACACACACACACACACACACACACACACAAACACACAGGCCACTGGTGTGTGGGACCAGCTGTGCGACTTAAAGGAAATGGTCGTGGAGCCTCGTCAAACAGGTGTGGTGTTTGATGCATAGTTCGTGTGAAGTTTGGTGCTTAATTAGTGCGTATCTCAAGTTGCAGGGCTTTTTTAACTTGTTTGTGGTGTTTATGTTGTGATTTTTAAAGAGCTGTTCGTGAAGCCTCGTTGTACAGGTGATGCTTAACTGGCTTGCTTCTCGGGTTGCAGGGCTTTGGACTTGTTGTACATCGTGGGTAGGGATCGCCGTATGTGATCTTATATTTGATTAAAACCAGGGATGGGTCATACGGACCTCAGAGACATAAACGGTAGAATACGCATTAAGTACGCAATATGCGTATAAGGTTCCGTATTTTATGCAATTTGAGAGTGCCGATTTTTGACCCAAAATGGACTCGAAATGGACCCAATTTGCCCCAAAATCACCCAAAACGTTTCCGATTCTTTTCCAATATATTATTTGTTATTATATATTTATATAATAACACTGGAAGCTCATTGAAAGGCCGTTGTTGGGGCGGAAATTGCTTAAAAAGGCCAATTTACGGCAAAAAATACGGCAAAATTTGCAATCGTATAATACGGCCCAATTTGTTCAATATGGTAAAATATGTGCTAAATACCATACAGCGTATTATAAAAATACGGATACGCCGTATGACCCATCCCTCATTTAAAACCCTTGCCAAAAATAGTGTTTATGCACCGTATGCACGTGTTCCTGACTAACTTTAATCTTGGGCGTTCCTTGAGTTGTAGGACGTCAGTTTGATGGCCGTGACAGATGTCAGACAGACGGTTTTGTGGCCGTATCAGATGTCAGACAGACGGTTCTTGTACTTTATGGCCAGGCGGCATGATATTCTGCTAGTGAATTGTTTCCATGTTGCTTAAGGATAGAAGAAGGCCACTCTGGTGATCCATGTACTTGAGCATGGCACTGCTCCAGTGCCTTTGAACAAAGCTGGCTACAGGAATTTTGTGCCTGAGAACGGCACCATCCCCTGCTTACTGCTTCGGTGTCCTTGAACAAAGCTGGCTATACAGGGAACAGGTTGTATAAAGATCTAGAACTATTGAGGTGTGCACACACAGACACACATGCATGCAGCACAAAGCCTTGCTACCTTAATACCCTACAACCACACCTTAACACAGCCCAAAACTCGCTCACATATAGAAAAATCAGCATGCAGAGTCCAGACCAAGGTCTTGAGGGTGCTCCAGCTCAAGACATACAAGCAGCCTATTTGTAGAGTTGGCCAGAACCGTATATATGCTCCGTATATGACTGAATGTTTGGTGGTTTACCTGCAAAAATACCGTGTATAAACCACATATAAATAGGGGTCTGGCCAACCTTACCTATATGTGTTAAAATTTGCAACCACTTGTGGACAAACCTGACGCGCGTTCGATGGTGCCACACAAAACTCAGGCAAAGGCTTTGAAGATGCCATGAACAGCTACAAGGGTGCCGTGGCTGAAGGCCGAGGGGCTCTTATGATGGCTGTGTGCCGCGGCAAGGTGTGTGTGTGTGCGTGTGTGTGAGTTTGTGTGCGTGTGTGTGAGTTTGTGTGTGTGTTTGTGTGTGGGCGTGTTTGTGTATCAAATGGCGCACAGCTCTTATGATGGCTGTGTTTTGCGGCAAGGTTTATGTGTGCATGCATGTGCTTGCCAGAAGGGCAGAGAGCTCTCATAATGGCTGTGTAAGGATGCAGTAAGTTGTGGCTAAGGTTTCTGTAGTTGAATGCATTACGGTTGGGAACTTAGTATGTACATGTGTACTGCTCATGGTGAATGAAAGACACGTGATAGGGTTTCTTGATTTGGCATGCTAAGGTATAATGGTGTAGTGAATAGTGAAGTACGACGAGTCTATATTAACACGCCACTTGGAGGTGATGCATTGCACTCAAAAAGTGTGTGCATTAGAATGTGCTTCTGAGGGCATTAAATTCCTAGACTCTCAGGCAATGGGTACAAGCCACGTATCAGTAAATGACATAAAGCGAGGGGCGTCTGAAGGCATTGACTTTGCAGACTCCCAGGAAATGGGTATGATCCACGTATCAGTAAATGACAAACAATGTATCTTGCGTGTGTATGTGTGTGTGTGTGTGCATCTGTTCACAGGCGTCTGAAGGCATTGACTTTGCAGACTCCCAGGCAAGGGGGGTCGTCCTGGTTGGCATTCCGTACCCAAACGTCAAAGACACAAAGGTTGGTGTGGTGGGACGAGAAATCGTGCACAAAGGTTGGTGAGAATCGACGAGGAATTGTACAGCTTGTATCATAAGCACACAGGGCGGAAGGAATAAAGTGCTGCGGCCTTATGTCTTTTTCTTCAAGTGCACAGGGTTAATCGTCGGTCAGAGTGCAGCGGCCTTATGTCTTTTTTTGAAGTGCACAGGGTTGAATTCCTGTCAGAGTGCTGCAGCCTTTGTGTTGTTCCTGAAGTGCACAAGGCTAAACACTAGTCAGTGTGCTGCAGCCTTGTGTTTTGCTTCTGAAGCGCACAGGGTTTAACATTGGTCAGAGTGCTGCAGCCTTGCGTGTGTGTCTCCTCTGAAGTGCCCAAGGGCGAGATTTGCAAGGGGCTGCAGCCTTGTTTTTTATCCAGTGGACAGGGCAGAAGCGTCTGAATGCTGCAGTCTTGTGTGGTATTTAGTTATTTGATGCTCAGAGGAAAAGCCGTGAGGTACTGCAGCCTCCTGGCTTTCACTGTCCACTATTGTTGGCCAGAACCATGTGTATACGGTGTATATACGGTATTTCTGGCAGGGAAATTACTATATATAGGGTTGGCCAGAACCGTATATATACTCCGTATATGACCGTATATTTGGTGATTTCCCTGCCAAAATACCGTATATACACTGTATATATATGGTTCTGGCCAACCCTATGTATGCACGGTATTTCTGGCAGGAATATTACTATATATATGGTCACATGCGGAGCATATATACGGTCCTGGCAAAACCTACTGTCCATCGTTCTTTGCACTAGCTTTATTCAGCATGTCACATCCTATTATTTCTGAACAACAGTGGAGTGTGAAAGTGCCCCAGACCCATCGTTCTTGCCTCATTGAGATTCAGTTTTCCATTTTGCCTCCAATCCTCTGTTACGATTTGGTCTTGATAAAGAAAACACAAGCTCAATGTCCTGAAATCCGTGAATCATCCAACCTCTGACTTTTCCTCACGCTCAAGTTGCTGTATATTTCATTACAACTCCTTTTCTCATCCTGTTCATGATCAGGTCGGCTTGAAGAAGGCCTTTAAATTACTGTATTATTATTTACAACTCCTTTTCACAGTCTGTCCATGGTCAGGTCGGCATGAAGAAGGCCTTCAAATTGCTGTATTCTTTGCTATTTCTCTTCTCATTCTGTTCATGATCAGGTCGGCTTGAAGAAGGCCTTCAAATTGCTGTATTTTTTGTCATTTCTCTTCTCATCCTGTTCATGATCAGGTCGGCATGAAGAAGGCCTTCAAATTGCTGTATTTTTTGTCATTTCTCTTCTCATCCTGTTCATGATCAGGTCGGCATGAAGAAGGCCTTCAAGTTGCTGTATTATTCGTTACAACTCCTTTTCTCATTCTGTTCATGGTCAGGTCGGCATGAAGAAGGCCTTCAAATTGCTGTATTTTTTGTCATTTCTCTTCTCATCCTGTTCATGATCAGGTTGGCATGAAGAAGGCCTTCAAGCTGCTGAATTATTCGTTACAACTCCTTTTCACATTTTGTTCATGGTCAGGTCGGCATGAAGAAGGCCTTCAAGTTGCTGTATTATTCGTTACAACTCCTTTTCTCATTCTGTTCATGATCAGGTCGGCATGAAGAAGGCCTTCAAATTGCTGTATTCTTTGCTATTTCTCTTCTCATTCTGTTCATGATCAGGTCGGCATGAAGAAGGCCTTCAAGTTGCTGTATTATTCGTTACAACTCCTTTTCTCATCCTGTTCATGATCAGGTTGGCATGAAGAAGGCCTTCAAATTGCTTTGATTTTTGTTATTTCTCTTCTCATTCTGTTCATGATCAGGTCGGCATGAAGAGGGCCTTTAAATTACTGTATTATTATTTACAACTCCTTTTCTCATTCTGTTCACGATCAGGTTGGCATAAAGAGGGCCTTCAAATTGCTTTGATTTTTGTTATTTCTCTTCTCATTCTGTTCGCGATCAGGTCGGCATGAAGAAGGCCTTCAACGACACCCACCAGACGGCCCGCAGCAAAGGCAGGCCGGAGGCAGCAAGCAGGTCTGGACCCAGCAGCGGGCAAGGTGAGAATCACTCATCTAATTGATCTGTTAAGTATGTTATGCAAGGTCAGAGGTCAGGTGCAGCGATGGAAGGCAGTGGGCAAAGTGAGGAATGCAAATGAGGTTGGTTTGTGCCCAAAGACTACTTAATTACTTAATTAATTAGTTGGCTGCTATTATTGAAAATGTTGCCCTTTAAGCGTGAAGCCTTTCTGGGGCACTCATGAGTCAATATTTATTTATTAGTTAGTTGGTTGCTATTAAGGCAAATGTTGGTTGCCCTTTAAGCGTGAAGCCTTTCTGGGGCACTCATAAGTCAATATTTATTTATTTATTAGTTAGTTGGTTGCTATTAAGGCAAATGTTGCCCTTTAAGCGTGAAGCCTTTCTGGGGCACTCATAAGTCAATATTTATTTATTTATTAGTTAGTTGGTTGCTATTAAGGCAAATGTTGGCTGCCCTTTAAGCGTGAAGCCTTTCTGGGGCACTCATAAGTCAATATGTAGTTAACTAATTAGTTAGTTGGTTGCTAATAATGCAAATGTTGCCCTTTAAGCGTGAAGCTTTTTTGGGGCACTCAATAGTAGGGTTGGCCAGAACCATATACACGGTGTGTATACGGTATTTTTGGCAGGGAAACTACCAAATATACGGTCATATATGGTGTGTATATTTACGGTTCTGGCCAACCCTTCTCATGTGCAACCATGTCTATCCCTGACCTGGCTGGGAAATCACCAAATATACGGTCATATGCGGTGTGTATATATACGGTTCTGGACAGCCATACTCATAAGTCAACTGCCTATGGTACATTCGGCACCGCAGGCAGCTTAGGCGCTCTGGCCAATGCCCCCATCAGTGAAAAGCCTCGTTAAGGGCTGTATATGCTTATGGTTTGCATGTTTGTGTGTGTGTGTTTGCGTGTTGTACTGGTTGTGACGGTTTGCAGGTGTTGCGTGTGTGTGCACTTCTTCAGCCAGGGCACGCGTCTTTCTTGCTCCTTTACATCGCAGGCAGCTCAAAAGCATTGCAAGGTGCATCCCTGGATAATAAGCTAGAGCATGCTCCTGTATTTCTGGATTCTTTGCATCGCAGGCAGCTCAAAGGCATTGCAAGGTGCAACTCTGAGTGGACATGCTTGGTACACGCAGCAGGGCTTTCGTGCGCTCAATCAGGTAAATGAAACATACCCTTTCCGCTGTTTCACACGCTTCTAAGCAATACCGAACCAGCACCGATTGTGCGGACATGCTTGGTACACACATCAGGGCTTTCGTGCGCTCAGTCAGGTAATTGAAACACACCCTTTCCGCTGTTTCACACGCTTCTAAGCATTACCGTACCAGCACCGATTGTGCGGACATGCTTTGTACACACATCAGGCTTTCGTGTGCTCGATCAGGTACGCAATTGCCTTTCTGTTCCTTAGAATGCTATCAAAGGCCATGAAGCACATATAAGTTATATTGTGGCCGCTTTTCACACATGAACAAAGTTGGCCAGAACCATATATATTTACGGTGTTTTTGGCAGAGAAATAGCCAAATGTATGGTCAATGATTGGTCATATACCATTGGTCAGATACGGTGTATATTTCGGTCATAACATCGAAATACCGCTGTTTTCATTGCTACATATTAAATCGTATGGAAAGCGTGTTCATAATTGTACTCCACTCCCATCTCAAAGTTAACTCAGGCTGCTGACCGCTGCATTCGTCATGAGCATGAGCATGAGCATGCATTCGTTGTCATGAGCATGTATTTGATATCATGAGCATGAGCATGCATTTGTTGTCATGAGCATGCATTCTTTGTCATGAGCATGCATTTGTCATGAGCATGAGCATGCATTCTTTGTCATGAGCATGCATTTGTCATGAGCATGAGCATGCACTCGTTTTCATGAGCATGCATTCGTTGTCATGCGCATGCATTTGTTGTCATGAGCATGCATTCGTTGTCATGAGCATGCATCCGTTGTCATGAGCATGCATTCGTCATGACCATGCATTCTCAAACACCCAAATCCCCACCCCTAAGCATGACTTCAGTGCCATCAGTATGACTTCAGTATGACTTCAGTGCCATCAGTATGACTTCAGTGCCATCATTATGACTTCAGTATGACTTCAGTGCCATCATCCTTGTTGACCAGTTCCAACTTTAAAACCGACGCAGGCCGTCGGCCGTTGCATTCGCCACAAGTACGACTACGGAGCCATTATCCTTTTTGACGAGCGCTTTCTTAAGCCGGCAAACCAGAACCAGCTGTCACGCTGGGTGAGGGGCAACATTAAGGTGGGTGAACATGTGTTGCAAAGCAGTGGTGATGAGTTAGAAAACATGCTCTTTCGCTGGGTCAAGGGCGAAACAGAGGTGGATGAACATGTGTTGCAAAATGGTGGCAATGAGTTAGACAACATGCTATTGTGCTGGGTCAAGGGCAAAACGGTGTTGGGTGCATGTGTTGCAAAATGGTGACGATGAGTTAGAAAACATGCTCTTTCGCTGGGTCAAGGGCAAAACGGAGGTGGGTGAGCATGTGAAGTTGAATGAGAGCCCATGGGATTGCGGCAAGGGAGCCGGCAAAAGTGTTTTGATGAATGGAAGTAGGGTTGGTAAAAACTGTACTTATACACCGTATATAAACAACGCGCATTTGGTGATTTCCCTGCATAAAACACCGTATATACACCTTATATTTATTTGGTTCTGACCAACCCTACCAATAGGCTGCCACGCCAGGTAGTAGACAGCAGCAAGGTTAAGCGTATCTGGTAAGCCACGTGATTATGTCGGAAGTTAACTCTGTTGTGCTGGGTCAAGGGAACACCAATGTGCTTGTTCATGCTACGTATTGGCAAGCTTACCAGATCGTGCCGTAGCTGTTGCGCTGGATAAAGAGTGGTATTGTTCATGGGCCTTCCGCTCTGAATGCACAAAAAAACGCACCCCCTCAATCATGCCTGACTGAACAAGCCCTCTGCATTATGAACAGCACTCCACATTGCTCTGAAAGGTACTTTTCACAGGACCTAATGCCGCTTTTCTTCTGCCTTCCAGACGTTTAACGACTTCAAGAGCAGTACCCTGTCCTTGCAAGCGTTTTTTGCGGAGATTGCTGCAGACCCACCCCAGCGTCCAGCACCTCCAGCTCCATCCCCACTTGGCAAGGATCTGCCACCCACAGGTAACATAACTATGAGAGTGTTACAATTGCCACCCACAGGTAACATAAACTATGAGTGTGTGACAATGATGCAGAAACTGTGAGTGTGTGACAATGATGCAGAGACTGTGAGTGTGTGACAATGATGCAGAGACTGTGAGTGTGTGACAATGATCCAGACACTATGAGTGTGTGACAATGATCCAGACACTGTGAGTGTGTGACAATGATGCAGACACTGTGAGTGTGTGACAATGATGCAGAGACTGTGAGTGTGTGACAATGATGCAGAGACTGTGAGTGTGTGACAATGATGCAGAGACTGTGAGTGTGTGACAGTGATGTAGAGACTATGAGTGTGTGACAATGATGCAGAAACTGTGAGTGTGTGACAATGATGCAGAAACTGTGAGTGTGTGACAATGATGCAGGAACTAAGAGTGTGTGACAATGATGCAGAGACTGTGAGTGTGTGACAATGATGCAGAGACTGTGAGTGTGTGACAATGATGCAGACACTAAGAGTGTGTTACAATGATGCAGTCGAATTCCCTACTACTTGCAGCATTGCTCTGGACCCAAACCAGCACCAACTCCCCCCCCCCCCCCATTTATTCAGCAATGATATACTCATATGTTAATTCCTGCTAGCTTGGTGTACATCGCTTTGTGCAGTAGCTTGCGGCAGGTTCGCTGAGCCTCTGTTTTTCTGTCAAATCCCTGACGCCTTGCAAACTTCTGGGGTGTAATTTTTTTGGCCGCAATGAATTCCACATTCAATGAAAGTGTGTGCGCAGTGCTGCCTGTCCAGCACTACCTGCCAGATCCTGGTGTGTTATTATTTTTTTTGGCCGCAATGAATTCCACATTCAATGAAAGTGTGTGCGCAGTGCTGCCTGTCCATCACTACCTGCCAGATTCTGGTGTGTTAATTTTTTTGGCCGCAATGAGTTCCACAATTAATGAAAGTGCGTGCCGTGCTGCCTGTCCAGCACTACCTGCCAGATTCTGGTGTGTTGATTTTTTTGACCACAATGAATTCCACAATTCATGAAAGTGCGTGCCGTGCTGCCTGTCCAGCACTACCTGCCAGATTCTGGTGTGTTGATTTTTTTGACCGCAATGAATTCCACAATTAATGAAAGTGCGTGCCGTGCTGCCTGTCCAGCACTACCTGCCAGATCCTGGTGTGTTGGTTTTTTTGGCCGCAATGAATTCCACATTCAATGAAAGTGCGTGCCGTGCTGCCTGTCCAGCACTACCTGCCAGATCCTGGTGTGTTGGTTTTTTTGGCGCAATGAATTCCACATTTAATGAAAGTGTGTGCCGTGCTGCCTGTCCAGCACTACCTGCCGGGTCCTGGTGTGTTGATTTTATTGGCGCAATGAATTCCACATTCAATGAAAGCGTGTGCGCAGTGCTGCCTGTCCAGCACTACCTGCCAGAGATTCCTTGTACAAGGACAATTTTGAAGCTGCAAATCCATTTGCTGCTGCCGCCTGCATGATTTTATATAGCACCTCGGTTATATTCACGTCTCTTTGGAATTGTGCTGTCATCCTAGCATGTGAAGCCTCTGGTGGTTAAAACAAACCTTTTCAACAAATTCAATACGTGTGCAGTTGGATTGGCGGTTCCACTCTTCACAAACCTGAGATTTCGCTCTCAAATTTGTGTCTGTAAACTCTGGAGGAAGGTTTGCATCTTATATTGTGCATACCAAGTGGCAATTTACAAAAAATGGTTTGGTTTACTTTTAAGGTATCTGCAGGCTCTGATGGGTCAAAGGTTTCCACATTTCAAGTTGTGGCAGTTCACAAGAATTAAATGTATGCGCTTTGGCTGGTGTCTGCAGGGCCTGGCGGGTCAAAGGTTTTCACATTTTGTGGCAGTCACAATAATCAAATGTGTGTGCTTTGACTGGTGTCTGCAGGGTCTGGCGGGGCTCTTTCAGCCCACCAAGCCCAGAACGAAGAAAGGCCCGGAGAAGGGGAAGGTGTGTGGGTGTGTGTGTACATGTGTGTGTGTATGTGTGTGTATGTGTGAGAACATATAAATTATGCCCATTTAATATTCGTTTTAGATGTCCAAGGGCGGCAATGCTGACGCAGTTCATTACCTAAAGCATGTTTGTTTCTTGCTGCAAGCACTTCCGCTTATCTGCCCTTGTAACTCCCCAAATTCGACCCTTATTGGTTACCTTATACTACACCTCCAGATCCTGTGTGTGTTGCTGGTGATTTTCTTGTTTTAATGAAGATGCTTAACTGATTGGTACCCAGGGTCACTGTTCCCACGTTTATGATGGGCACGTACACACACACACACGCACACACACACGCGTGCACATGCACACACACCACACACGTGCACACACTCGCGTACGCACGCACGCACGCACATGCACATTTACATATATACACTTACACACAGACGAACGTATACACGCACGTGTAGGCACACATGCACACACACACGACGCGCACAATCCACAGGTCCGTCACGTTTAAAGATTGAGTACGATGACGCCCCATTGCCGCAGAATGTGTCCAACGCTGTGTTGCAGCAACCTTCCACCACAACCTCAAGTGTAGCTGGTGCCGACGGTGCAGGCGGTATGTGCAATTCAAGTATGTGTTCCCAGCAAACCTCTACAACAATCGCAAGTATAGCTGCTCTGATGGTGCCATTCAAGTTATATTCCGCTTGCATCGTGAGATGCATAGGGCTCTGTCATTATTACCATAAAAAGATCACTTTATGCTACACTCCAAGAACCTGAGTTCAGGAGTTTCACACTGAACTCATAAGTGTGTGTTCCCAGCAAACCTCTACAACAATCGCAAGTGTAGCTGGTCTGATTGTGCAAGCAGTAGGTGCAGTTATATTTCGTGTGCATCGTGAGTTGGCGGTGGGTAGCTATACAGGAGCCACACGCGATATTTTTTCAGGAGATGGTTTTACAGGATCCAGACACGATAGTTTAACAGGAGCTGCACGCGATAAATTTACAGGAGATAATTTCACAGGAGCCACACACGATAGGTTTACAGGAGATGGTTTCAGCCCTGTCAATTTGCACACAGAGCGACCCACATGAATCCAAGCACGTCCTCGTGTAGCTCATAATGTAAGCTTCAATTTAAAGCAAACATGGTACTAATCGGATAAAGGGGCAGTGGATGGCTGGCTTCCGAGTGCAAAAAGGACACATATTTGAACATTTCCCCAGTTGACCCCCTCTGGAGTCACACAAAATTGTTTTTACAGGAGAAAGTTGCACAGGAGTCACACACAATAGTCTTACAGGAGCCACACATGATAGCTTTACAGGAGCCACAGGCGATAATTTCACAGAAGCCACTCACGCTTACAAGCTGCCTACTGAACTCCGCAATTTTTTGTGCGAATCAGTGTGAGTCACAGAAGCCACTCACGCTTACTAGCTGCCTACTGAACTCCACAACTTTTGTGCGATCAGTGTGAGTCACAGAAGCCACTCACGCTTACAAGCTGCCTACTGAACTCCACAATTTTTTTGTGAGAATCAGTGTGAGTCACAGAAGCCACTCACGCTTACTAGCTGCCTACTGAACTCCACAATTTTTTGTGCGAATCAGTGTGAGCCACAGCAGCCACTCACGCTTTCAAGCTGCCTACTGAACTCCACAATTTTTTGTGCGAATCAGTGTGAGCCTGTAGTTATCGTAGCACATCACTGCACTGTCACTGCAAAGTAATAGACTAACCAAATCACACGAATGGTCACTGCAAAGTAATAGACAGACCAAATCACACGAATCGTCACTGCAAATTAATAGACTAACCAAATCACACGAACCGTCACTGCTAAAAGTAATAGACTAACCAAATCACACGAATCGTCACTGCAAAGAAGTAGACTAACCAAATCATACGAATGGTCACTGCAAAGTAATAAACTAACCAAATCACACGAATCGTCACTGCCAACAATTGGGTGTGGCATAGTGAAGGGAGAAAAGCTAATTGTCGACGGTGAGGCCTGTCATCGGCATCAATTTGAAAACGGGACCCTTTGGCTTACCAGAGGAGTTTAGAGTGATAGTGGAAAAGAACGGCCGAGCTAAAGTGTACAGAATAAGAGCAGCCAAGTTGGCAGTATAAATAGGGTTGGCCAGAACTGTATATACGCACCGTATATGACCGTATGTATGGTGAGTTCCCTGCTAAAAATACCGAATGTACACCGTATATACGTATGAATATATGGTTCTGGCCCACCCTAAGTATAAACCAGATTTCACAAGGTGGTTGTAGTTTTGACCTAGGTGGCACTTAGAGCGTAGCTGGTATACTTGCACACCTTCCTTTAAGGAACAGAAGCATGCATGTTATTGGTATGCTGATCTTGATGTATGTTTAAGAGGACGGCTGTGGACTATAGATTCTTGATGTATGTTTAAGAGGACGGCTGTGGACTATAGATATTTGTGTTGGGAGCTATTTGCAGCTGCCCTTTACACAACTGGTGTTACACCAAAGCATGATACACAAGTTACACACACCCAAGTATGCACACGCAAATTATACACATGCACAATTATACGCACAAGCATACACACGCAAAGTATGCACACGCACAATTATACGCACAAGCAAAATATACACACGCGCAAGTATACACACCCCAAAGTATGCACATGCACAAGCATGCACATGCATAATTATGCACACGCACAAGCATGCACACATATAAGTATGCACACGCACAATTATGCACGCGCAAAGTATACACGCACACACACACACACACACACAGTGCAAATGGCTGGCGCCCTAGAGGCAGAAGCCCAGCGCAAGCAGCAGCAGGAGCAGCTGCAGCGCACGCACTTCCAGCAGCAGCGTGCTCAGCAGCTGCAACAGCTGCAGCAGCAACAGCAGCAACAGCGACGGCAGCAGCAGCAACAGCAACAGCAGGAGGCAAGGGCAGCCAGGGGGCCTGGCTACGTGCATGTTGCCCCAGGCCAAAAGCATATCACCCACTTCTTTGCTGGGAGTACTCAGCAGGCCCATGCCCAGCCTGGCAGTTTGCACAAAGCAAAGCCTCAGCCACAGCCACATCCACAGCCAGAGGAACAGGCACAGACATACCCTCAGCCACAGTCACAGGCTCAGGCACGCACACCCACGCCTCCCAACGGGGGTCTACTCACCACCACCAACCCCAACGGCAGTAACCCTGCCATTAATTCCAGCACAAGCCTTGCCAAAATCATCACGCCCCCGCCAGCTGCGTCACACAGCAACGTGCAATACAATCGTGGTGCCATCACACCCACCGCCACCACTCCTGGCATGGCCTCTCCCTTCCCAGGTCCACGCAACAGCTGCCTCCCTTCCCCCGTAACCACTCCCCCCCCCACCACCACC
>Ga0307942_1001291_pt1 | contig 19795 bp, 23 predicted proteins | sample OrgLakmetagen175_FD_201846 | JGI IMG/M metagenome (GOLD analysis project Ga0307942, IMG submission 201846) | Saline water microbial communities from Organic Lake, Antarctica - #175 | ecosystem: Environmental > Aquatic > Non-marine Saline and Alkaline > Saline | place: Antarctica: Organic Lake... | reverse complement strand
CATCCTTCCCCTCTACACACAGACACACAGACACACACACATGCACACACACATATGCACACGCCCATACAAGAGTTACCACCCACATACATTCCCCCCCCCTACACACACACACACACACACACACACACATGCACACACACATGCACACCCACAAACATTCTTCCCCCCTGCACAAACGCACATATACACACACACACTCACAGTGGCACCAAAAGAAGGCGGAGTGCAACAGGGCAAAGCTGGTGAGCCAGTTGAGCTTGGCGGCCTGCAGGGGTGCAGAGCACAGTGAGCAGTCTGTAGTTTGGTAGGCTGGGTAAAAGGAGGGACAATCGAGGAAAGACAGCGTACGGCACCAATTGCAGCTGTTACGTACTTGCAAGGCCTGCTGTATACATATTAGCCATGAGTGGGGTTGATTGTGTGTGTGTGTGTGTGTTCGTTGTGTATATTGTGTATACATATTAGCCATGAGTGGGGTAGATTGTGTGTGTGTGTGTGTGTGTGTGTGTGTTCGTTGTGTATACATATTAGCCATGAGTGAGGTAGACTGTGTGTGTGTTTGTTGTGTGTGGCCTTGGCTGGGCTGTGCTGCAGACTGCAGAGGTGTGCGGTCCCTCAATGTCCTGGTCAATTATTGCAAAGGGAAAGAACCCAAAAGGCTTGCAGATCGATATTCCTATAACTTGCGATTGATCTGCCTGATTATGTGATTGATCTGTCTACAGAACGTGGTAGATGTGTGCAATTCAAGTGTGTTCCCCGTCTTCCACCTCAACGCACCTGGAGGGCTGTGCCAACGAGCTGCGCGAACTGTGCGACCAGGCCGGACGCAGACAGTGCATTGCACATGCTCACGAGGATGGAGAACCACAGCAGTGTGTCCCAGGCAGGCGTGTAGTCCAGGCAGTCCTTCCAGGTCAAGGTGCCTGTGAGCAGCAGCATGCTCAGGGCCACCAAGGCTCCAAGTACAGCAGGCACCTGCATGTGTATATGTATGTATGTGTGTATGCATGCGTATGTGTGTGTGCATGTGTGTGTATGCATGTGTATGTGTGTGAATGTATGTGCGTGTGTGCGTGTGAATGCATGTGTGTGTATGCATGCGTGTATGCATGCGTGTGTATGAATGCGTGTATATGTGTGTATACGTGCGTGTGTATGCATGTGCGTGTATGCGTGTGTATACGTGTGTGAATGTATGTGTGTACGCATGCATGTATGCGTGAGTGTGCGTGTATGTGTGTGGGTAAGAGTGTGTATGCGTGAGTGTGCGTGTATGTGTGTGGGTAAGAGTGTGTATGCGTGCACGATGCTGTGTCTGCCTGCAATGACATGCAACGTTGATTGTACAGGGCCAGAGTGAACGCATTTCTTACTGTTCGTGTATACATGTGTGTTGCACGCGCGCGCACACACACACACACACACACACACTCACACCCACACCCAAACCCACAGGCCCATCAGCTGCTATTGTTTTCACGTACCTTTAATTGCTCCCCCATGACCCACATGGCCACAGCCACACCCAAAGAAGCAAGAGTGGCAACCTCCCCTTTTGAGAGAGCCCCCTTTGATTTCAGGCGCTCCTTAGCAGCAGCGGGGGCATCAGGGGTCGTTTGGACAGCTGCATAGTGCACACAGCGCACGGACGTGAGAATACACAGTGTTTTGAGTGCATGTTTGTACACATGCACATGCGTATGTGTGTGTATATGTGAGTGTGAGTGTGATTGTGTCTGAGCATGCGTCTGAGCATGTGTGTGTGTGTCTGAGCATGTGCGCGTGTGTTGCAAGAGACTTCGGAAAAACGAATACGAGGATGGGGTGGAACTCAGAAGCTCTGATGAACAAATTGCATAGCACACAAATTTAAACGCACACGCACACACACATAATAACATACTCACTCATGTATATCCACTTTCAATCACACAAACCCACATTAAATCACACATACCCACACAGACATACCCATATTTAATTACACACACTCAACACCAGTCGCACAAAGCATTACCCACTCGGTGGCATGAAGCGTGACACAATCAGGGGCACCGTCAGGATACTGATCAAGCCCGGCAATGAGGCCTGCGCGCAATGGATGGGTTGATGGAGACAAAAAATCAAGTTTCAAGAGGCAGAATGCAAACTGGCCAGCAAACCCATGCTTGTCAGAATTTGTACAGATTGTGGCAAAAGAAGTTACCAAAAGGCCAGAGGTAGGCATACAGTAAGCTACTGTGAGGGTTTTAAGCCAGTGAGATAGTCAGGATTTCAGGCTAACCAGTGTGTGTGTGTGTGTGTGTGCGTGTGTGTGTGTGTGTGTGTGTGACCAACGTACCCCAAGTGCCCAAGTGATCCACACGTCAGGGACAGCCACGCCCATGGTCTTGGCGATGTTCATGGATAACAGGTTCTGGGCGGCTCCTGCGTAAATGTTATTATGCAAGTAATAAAGAAAGGTGATCCACACGTCAGGGACAGCCACGCCCATGGTCTTGGCAACGTTTGTGGAGAGCAGGCTCGAGGCAGCTCCTGTGTGAGTAATCCAGTGAGCGTTGACAATCATAGGGCTGAGTCAACGAGGAAGTCACAGTGATGAGCAAGTCACAGTGATGAGCAAGTCACAGTGAGGAAGTGACAGTGAGGAAGTCTCAGTGATGAGGAAGTCACAGTGATGAAGTGACAGTGATGAAGTCACAGTGATGAGGAAGTCACAGTGATGAAGTGACAGTGATGAAGTCACAGTGATGAAGTGACAGTGAGGAAGTCACAGTGATGAAGCGACAGTGATGAAGTGACAGTGAGGAAGTCACAATGATGAAGCGACAGTGATGAAGTGACAGTGAGGAAGTGACAGTGAGGAAATGACAGTGATGAAGTGACAGTGATGAAGTGACAGTGATGAGCAAGTCACAGTGATGAAGTGACAGTGAGGAAGTCACAGTGATGAGCAAGTCACAGTGATGAAGTGACAGTGATGAAGTGACAGTGATGAGCAAGTCACAGTGAGGAAGTGACAGTGAGGAAGTGACAGTGATGAACTAGTCACAATGATGAGCCATAAAACATGCCAGGGTTTGATCTCCATCTCTATAACAGCCATTCATAAAAGCTTGGTAGCTTTCAAGGAGTGATCGCTTTTGCAGGGCCGACTGTTGACTGCGCCCTATGCCTAGGGTTGGCTGGAACCCTATAAATACACTGTATGTGACCGTATATTTGGTGATTTCCCTGCCAAAAATACCGGATATACACCATACATGTATACATATGGTTCTGGACTACCCTACCTATGCCCCAATTGCTGTGGAAGCATTTGTAAACGCTTGACCCAGTTTACTTGCACCTGGTCAAACGTGCATGTGAACCATTTGGCCTGTACAAACCCTCATCAAATGGGCACAGCACACAGTGGGTGTGAAGCTGTGGCTGCAGGCCGAAGACTGGCAGCAGCGACCAAGACCGGAGACTGGTAGCAGCGACCAAGGAGGAAGGTAACACACATTAACATACACACACACTCTCTCTCTCTCTCTCTCTCTCTCTCTCTCTCTCTCTCTCTCTCTCTCTCTCTCTCTCTCTCTCTCTCTCTTTTACACACCACACACACATACACACGCTCACACAAACGCACACAGGCACACACGCGCACATTTACAAACACACAACACACACTAGGCGTGTGTAAGTACTTCAGCTATGCGATAAGATGAGCACTGCTTACAGTGGAGTCATGTTTGCCAGTGTGCATGTGTGCGTGCAAGTGTGTGAATGTGTACCACACCCTCTGCGTGCCACAACACACACACTGTGTGCCACAACACACACACTGTGCGCCACAACACACACACACACTCTGTGTGCCACATCTATTGCTCCACAGCGCAGCCTTTATTTGCCGCTGTGCATAACTTGTGTGGACAAGTTCAAGTGCGTGCCACATCGTGCGTAAAATGGACACGACCCTCAGTCGCCTTGCCACCCAAAAAGGGCGCCACTCCCCTCCTACCCAACTTGCAAAGTTGACAAATGTTTCTCAGCGCAGATGCTTTAAACAAGACAGCCCTCAATCTATGGACAGCTGCGACGTTAAGGCAACTTCTGAGTTTGCGTACGTTGTGAGAGAGTGTCACGCTCAAATACTGCATACGCTTATGCATGCCCTGCTTTGCTCTCATGAGCACATGAAATATACTGGAGCGTATGACCAGTCTGTTGCATTAAATTGGGATGCATACAGCATATAATACATACGTACAGTCTGTTGCATTGTTGCATTACATGGTGATGCATATAACACATGTACAGTCTGTTGCATTACATGGGATGCATATGATACACACGTAACGCTTGTGACACATTTTGATATGTTTAAACTAGTCGCAGCATTCACATACACACAAGAGATACCAAACGCAGCAGAACTAGCCTGCCATGGATAGGCCAGATGCACAACCGGAAGCCTGCATCAACAAGCCTGTACTTACACACAAACAAGCATAGAGCAGAACTGGCCTGTCATGAACAGGGCAGACACACAACTGTCAAGCCTGCATCACGACAACTCTGAACTTGCTCACTGCACGCAAAACAGAACAGAGCAGTACTGACCTGTCATGAACAGGGCAGACGCGCAACTAGAGGCCTGCATTTGGCTGTGTACTAAAAAGGCCCCCATCTTCTTCCGTCCTGATTTTGGGTGGCTGCCTGCCTCCTGGGACAGGAACTTGATGACCTGCGTTCACACACAATGACCGGTCACACACAAGGATCACACAATGCGGTCACACACAAGGACAGGAACTTGATGACAAGGGACAGGAACTTGATGACAAGGACAGGAACTTGATGACAAGGGACAGGAACTTGATGGCAAGGATAGGAACTTGATGACAAGGGACAGGAACTTGATGACAAGGACAGGAACTTGATGGCAAGGACAGGAACTTGATGACAAGGACAGGAACTTGACGACAAGGGACAGGAACTTGATGACAAGGGACAGGAACTTGATGACAAGGGACAGGAACTTGATGACAAGGACAGGAACTTGATGACAAGGACAGGAACTTGATGATGAACAAGTTATCCTCATGCTTGATGGGACGAATACTTGATGGCACGCATGCAGAAAACTCGCAAATCGGGTCAAGGGTCGGATGCAGTAACACAGCATGTGTAGCAGTGCCAGCTACTTCTTAAATCCAGACAACAATAACTGTTCGTGGATATGTGTGTGTTTGCATGTTGTGAATGTGTGCACGTATGCGCATGTGTGTGTGTGTGTGCAGTACCATTATACTGATCAGGCAAGCTTTTCGAGAAAAGTCTGCACAGGCAGAAAACACACATGCACGCACGTCTGCATGCACGCATACCCATACATACACGAGTACACACCGGCATGAGCATTCCTGCACGCGCTGTACATGAGGGCATGCCTGGGGCAATCAGCATCTCTGCAGCCACCAGGCTGAAGCTCATGCCCAGGGTGGAAGAGCCAGCGGCAGCAACAAACATGTTGGCGATGCGGCTGCCGAGGCCGGTTTTCTCAAAGGCCTGTGTAAGATGCATGAGCAGTGGGTGGGCACGCGTGTCAACAAGAGTGAGTACTTGTGTGTGTGTGTGTGTGCAAGCGTGTTTGTTTGTGTGCATGTGCATTTGTGTGTGTGTGCGAGCGTGCGTGTGTGTGTGCGTGTGCAAGCGCGTGGGTTTGTGTGCGTGTGCATTTGTGTGTGTGTGTGTGTGTGTGTGTGTGTGTGCGCACGCGCATGTGTAAAAATACGTGATGTAATTGTAAAGTGGGCACGCGGGTAGCAGGTGTGAAGCTTGTAAGTATAAGCTGGGTGCATAAGGCACGTGCGTACTGTGGTGTGCGAGAATTCAAAGAGCGTTACGGTTTTCTTTGTATATCATCCCTTACAATTGAACGTGCGTGCGTGGGATTTATGCACAACATCAGAGCATGCAGTGCTTTGACGAGGAGGGGAAAGGCTATGAGGAGGAGGGTAGGCACGCATGTAAGGTCAGGATTGTCGCTGTTAATTAGATTACAATAATTTAAATAGTAAAGAACAAAATTGATCAGATCAGCGTACATTAAGTACAGACTGGTCAAGCTCTTAACTAAGGAGAGCAAAGCTCCCCCTCGTAGGTCCTCACTATACCAACTGGCTCTGCTGCTTGAAAAAAGCAAGAATACCTCGATGAATTATACATTTATTGTACCTTGCACATACTTTTGAAGCAATTGGGGGAAATTTAAAGGACAAAGTACAGTATTGAGATGTATAAACCATTGAACATTGGCCTACACTGTGTGCAGAACATGGGAGCAACTGTTGCTATGGCAAAGTTGGACACAAATGTGTCGTGTATCATAAATAGGGTTGGCCAGAACCACATACATACAGTGTATATACGGTATTTTTGGCAGGGAAATCATCTAATTTCAGTCATATACGGCGTGTATATACGGTTCTGGCCAACCCTCATCATACAACAACTGCACTGCCAGTTTGCATCACACACACAGGTCCCAATGCGTTCATACGTTCATACAGATCCAGCCATGCCTACACACATACCCTACACATGGATGATTAAACCTAGCCTACACACGATTGCGCACATGCATACCCCAAATTTCTTAACCCTTAAATTGGCTGGAACTGTGAGCATTTGTATACAAGACGCATGGTGTGTACGGTAATGTTGGCAGGGAAACCTGAACTTGTTCGGTCATGCAAGGTGTGTAGAAAGGTCTGGCCACCCTGACACACTTGCCGCACCTTGGCAAAGAAGAAGCTGAGCACGATGAGCCAGATGGACTCCGACTTGAATCCACTCATTGCTGTTTCAAAGCTGGAGGCCCCCGTGGCTAGGAGTGCTGTCAAGCAGCAGATGCTCCAGCCCCCCACGGGCAATGGCTCCAAAATTAGGCCTGCAATTGGTGCGAGGGAATGAAGGTAACTCGCGGGTAGTGGCTTGAACCCTAAACCTTTTTTTGGCTTTATGAGTAGAAAGTACGCTCCTAAGAGACTTCTTGCGGGTTGTGGCTTCAACCCCCAAACCTTTATTTTCAGCCCTGTCGCAACGGGTGTACGTACATGCAGAATATCAACGTCCTGTCAGAATATCATCGCCCTGTCGCAACGGGTGTACGCACATGCAGAATATCATCGCCCCTAAATAACGACTTTGGGGGTCAAACTAGTCTTTTGGAATATTATTTTACGCACAGCTCCAGACCTTGCGGGGATTTTAACGGGATGTTGGGGGTGGCGGTGATCAAATAATTTCTTTAAAATACATTGTTTTAGGTTGAGGTATTCAGAGTACATGTACGTGCAGTAGCTTGAAAGCCTTGTGCAGAGAGTTGGGTGCAATTCAAACGGGTTATTTGTTATTTGTGGAACCTTGAAGCCATGGTGGGGGCTGCAGACAGCATTGCATAAATGGACACTCAACACCCCTCCCACTGAACGACAGGCAAACAGACATCCAGCTGCTTGCTTGAAAGAAAGCCACACGCACGCACGCACGCATGCACACACACACTCATGCGCACACACACACACACACACAACATCCACGATAAAAAACCCTGCTGCTATGAGGGATGACACACAAAAACAGACACACATGCACTCGCACACACAACCTGCCCTGACCTGACACGGTGCTGGCAAAGACGCTGAGCAGTGTCCAAGCGCTGGGGTCTACGCCCGCAGGAATCAACGCACGCACAGCTAAGCCGATGCCCACACAAGCTAGTGCGCTGGAGAGTTTAAAAGCTTGAGGGGCCTGGGCGGGGGCTTTCTTGCCTTTCCAGATGGGGGAGGACTGCGGGAGGTGAGGGAGCACTTGCAAGTGTGAGACGTGCCATTGTGATGGAGGGGAATTATTAATACCCACGAAACGCGTGAGGAAGGAACACTAAAAAAGTGGGAGAGCCTAAGAAGCTTCCTGGCTGTCTTCTTGCAAAAGAACCTTGGGGATCGGTTCTTTTTGCAAAAAAACTTCAGGATCGGTATCTTGAGCATGAGGATAATTTCTCAGGTGGACAAGAAGGGAGGGGATAGAGATCTAGATCCTTGAGGGGGTAAGACTTGAGAGCCTCAGCATCTCATCAACAGTGCGCAGCAGCACTGCTCCTTGCAAAATCACACTGCAGAAACAGCAACGTAAGGATGGGCAAACCTGAGTTTATACCCAACACCCCTTCATGCCTGAGATCATTGTGGTCACCTGGCCAGAGGCAAATCGCGGAATCACTAAAGCTGGGGCGGGGGCTAAGGGGGTCTGCGGCGAGGAGAGGGGAGTGCCCTCTCTCCCTGGATCATCCGGCTCAAATGCTATTATGTTGTTAGCGATGCTGCTGCTGCTGCTGCTGCTGTTGAGGGCAGCCCCATCATTTCCTATGACGGCCGTGGGTTGTGCGGAGAGCTGGGAAGGGGGGAGGGGACAGCACGGTGCCGTTGACAGGGTTTCTTGCAAGGCAGGGACCTCGTCAACCGTGTCCACTGAGGATGCTGCAATGTAAGCGCGTGTGTGTGTACGTCTGTGTGAGTGTGTGTGTGTGTGTGTGTGTGCACGTGTGCGTTTGTGTGTGCGCGTGTATATATGTGTGTGTGTTTGGATGTATGTATGCGCACATGTTAGCGGACGTGCGTGTGTGTTTGTGTGTGTGTCTTTGTATGTGTGTGAATGCGTTTGTTTCAGGTTTTTACATGCGTGCGTGCGTGCGTGCGTGCGTGTGTGTGTGTGTGCATGTGTGTGTGCGTGTGTGTGCGTGTGTGTGTGTGCGTGCGTGTGTGTGCGTGCGTGTGCGTGCGTGTGCGTGTGTGCGCGTGTGTGTGCGTGTGTGTGCGTGTGTGAGCGTGTGTGTGCGCGTGCGTGTGTGCGTGTGCGTGTGTGCGTGCGCGTGCGCGCGCGTGCGTGTGTGTGTGCGTGTGTGTGTGTGTGTGTGTGTGTGTGTGTGTGTGTGTGTGTGCGCGTGTGTGTGTGCGTGTGTGTGTGTGTGTGTGTGTGCGTGTGTGTGTGTGTGTGTGTGTGTGTGTGTGTGTGTGTGTGTGTGTGTGTGTTTGTATGTGACTACGTGTGAGACTCACATTTAACGCGGTTTAGAATTCGTCTGCCTGGCAAAAGAAATGCAGCATGCCCTCCGACAGGTGGGAAAAGAGTAGTGTGCGGTGCAAGCATCGTGTTCGTTCTGGCAATCCCTCGTGTTGCTCAATGGGCCAACCCCCGCCTCATTTTTCCATGTGTCCTCTCTGCAAACGTTTATTTTCTTATTATCCACTCAGGTGGAATAAACCATTATTATAAGTGGTCATTAGTCCAGCTGGCATTCAATAAATTCAACCGTTCAATTGCAGCAAAATATGGCCCCGCAGTCATGTATCCAGCGTGTGCTCCTGGTATTCGGTACGTCTGTCTGCGTTTAAGTCGAGAATTATGTAAATGCAAGTCCCTCCCTTTGTTTGTGTGATACACAGCCATGGAGGCAGAAGCCATGCCTTTAATCACGAAGCTGGGACTTCGCAAGGATGCAACTGACAGGTATCTCGCACGCACACACACATACATACACACACACACACACGCATACACACACACACACACACACACACACACACACACACACACACATGCACACGCATGCACACACATGCACGCGTTCACACACACACAGACACACACACACACACACACACACACACACACACACACACACACACACACACACACACACACGTATAGGCACTAGGCACGGACAGCGTCATTATACATGACAAAAAAACAGCACATAATAAGATGCAAACAAACCCTAATTATTCCGCATCAAATTACAGGATTATGCAGCCAGCGCCTTGCACCACTTACTCTGGACGGGCTAGTGACATGGACGTGCATGTCGTGATGAATGGTAAGTGCAGCACGCACGGTGTGGATAATGTGGGGACCGTACCCGCTGCCCTTGCCACCTACATTGCGGCCCAAGCATTCCAGCCGCACGTCATCATCAGTGCGGGCACCGCAGGCGGCTTTAAATCAAAGGTCAGTGCTCGGTCTGTATTTTTTGACGCGGTCAAAATCGAATTTGCACCAGGGGGCTTTCCTGTGGGCAGTGGCACCCACATCCACACCTCGACTGCTCTATGCTGGACTTTACCCTGTGAATTTGAGGTTCAGGTCAATAACTGCAAAGTTTGAAATCAATAGAGGCAAATCTGCTGTGATTTTGCCTATTGTCCTTAGCACGCGCATAATTGAATTGAGCGTAGGTGCATGTGCGGGAAGAGCTCACAATGGTAGATAGAATTAACGGCATCAGGATCATTGGTTTAGGCCATGGAAGCATGTGCTGATAAGTTAGGGACCAACCAAGATGGCAGTCTCATTCACAAGCGGAAAACCTCCGTTGCCTTTCTGTCCTTTGTTGAACCCCTACAAAGATTCAAGGGGTTGCTTTAAAGAAAGCCTTGCATTCCTGAATTGCGCAGGGAGCTGCCATAGGAGATGTGTTTGTGTCGGATGCTGTCATGAACCATGACCGGCGCATCCCCCTGCCAGCTTTTAACCTCTATGGCATCGGGCACATGGCAACGCTCCCAGCGACCAAGATGGCTGCTGCACTTGGAATCAAGACGGGGACTGTTACATCTGGTAAGAGCCGTTGTGTTGACCAGGAACAGAGATGGTCCTAGGAAACTCTGGAGGGATAGATGAAACATTCTACCATCTATACAGTACGGGATAACAAATGCTATGAAGATTGGCCTCTCAAATTCATACGGATTATGTGAAGTCCGTCTTATTTGACACCAAACGCGCAAAGATTCTTCTCAAGCTTCCTGGATGTGCCGTGTTGGGCTCGTTGACACTCGTAGACCATTGGCAGCTGTCGCCCACCTTTGTTAGAAATGATGACAATACTTTGAAGAATGTGCTGCGCTCTGCAGGAAATTCGTTGGACTACACAGAAAAAGACATGGAAATCATGCATGAGCACGGGGCTGCTGTGAAGGAGATGGAAGCTGGAGCTATTGGATGGGTGGCTCAACTGCTGAACTTGCCCCTTGTTTGCATCAAGGTGAATACACGATCTGCTTATTTATTAGTACGAAGATCTTGCGATCTAAGTCCTCTTGGCAATTTAAGTGCTCTTCACCCTCAAGTTTAAGGCCGCTTCCTACTTGTTCGCAGGCTATCACGGACATCGTAGACGGAGGACGGCCGTCGCATGAAGAATTTTTGGAAAACTTGCATGCTGCGGCTGCAGCCTTGCAATCCACACTCCCTCAAGTTTTAGAATTCATGGCTGGCAAACAGATATCTGAGTTGTGAATTTATAGAATTCTTGTGATTACCTAGCCGATAATCGTGATTTCGATTTAAAGCAATAGTATTAATACGGACATTTGAGTAGCTTCAAAGCATTCTCCGTCTCACTCGCCGAGCGATCTCCCCCGGTTTCTTTGGTGCAGCACCCGGCAGGCTCTGGAATTTTAGGAGCATGGCAACTGCGGAAGATGAGCAGAAGATGTCGGCTCTGTCTGTAGAAGTGAGTATGTGTCACCTTGCATGCATGCGCGCGCACACACACAAACACACACAATAGCACACACACAATAGCACACACACACACACACACACACACACACATACACACACACACACACAAAACACACACAAAACACACATTCAAACACACTCACATTAAAACACGCACGCGTGATTTGTAGAGCTGATCTAAATCCTTTGCATTGACCCGTGCCAATGGGTACTGTACCAATGCAGGACAAGGAGAAGAAGAAGGAGGAGAAGAAAGCTGCCAAGGAGGCGGAGAAGGCTGCAAAAGCTGCCAAGCAAGCAGAGTTGGTGAGAGCAGAGCTTTCCAGTGAAGATGTTCCTTGCAGCTGCCGTTCTGCATGCAAGCATGGCACACATTCTTTCCTCCTGCAGGCTGCTCAAAGAGGCCAGAAGCAGGCTGTCATGACACAGGCTGAGGAAGATGATCCTGTCAAAGACAAGTACGGTGATGCACCAATGGTCCAGAGTAGGGAGGTGGCCTCACGACCTTACACAGATATTGGGACACTGGACGCGTCTTGTGCTGATAAAGAGGTGTGTGATTTGAGTATTTTGAAGGCCAGGAAGCAAGTCATTACTTGCACATTCAGTTTAACCATTACGGGAAACCCAGTGTGCGAGCTACTCAGCCTGCGTGAAAGCATCGTGCACACACACACGCACGCACGCACACATACACATACAAACATATACACACACATACACATACTCATAACACACATATGTACATGTACGCACACATACACACACACATCTACACATAGCACTTATACGCCCAGCATTGCTCTTCCTACCCACCCCATGTGTCACTCACTGTGTCACAGGTGCTTTGCAGAGCCCGAGTACACAATGTGCGTGGCAAGGGCAAGTCCTGCTTTGTCGTGCTGCGCCACCGAACAGCCACCATTCAGGTCAGCATCTGGATGATGCAGTTTCCCCCTTTCACCTTGCTACCTATAGTCAACTGCAGCTGCCAGCCAATGTGCATCAGCAGTGATCTGGTATATATGTTGCCGGTACAAGCTAAGCTTGAAGCTGATTTGAGCTTTTCACTAGAATGCAAAAACAGCACTTTGACCATTCCATAGAAGCTCGGATCAACTATAAGGTTTGGCTCTCTGCCTTCACAGCCACCACCTGATAAGCATGCTGTCCTCCCTTGCACTTTATTTTGCACAATCCTGAGTACCAGGTAGCATCTATCTGCACACCTACACCCTGTTCGTGACTGATGTCATAATTCTTCCTTGCGTTTGCATCCCTGTTTTAAGGGGATGCAAACCGAGTGCGCAAGATAACCGAGTGCGCAAGATAACCCTGTCCGTATATGACACTACCATTAGTCTTGTGTTTCACTTTTGAACGACTCAGTGCAAAAGGGTGTGCACTGGCATCCTGCATTATGACGACGCCACTATGACTCTTCCTTTCTTTAGTTTGCATCCCTGTCTCTCTGCAAATTGTGCACAGATGACCCTGTCTGTGAACGACAGTGTGACTGCTTCCTTTCTTTAGTTCGCATCCCTCTCTCTGCAAATTGTGCACAGATGACCCTGTCTGTGAACGACACTGTGACTGCTTCCTTTCTTTAAATTGCATCCCTGTCTCTCTGCAAGTTGTAAGTTGTGCACAGATGACCCTGTCTGTGAACGACACTGTGACTGCTTCCTTTCTTTAGTTTGCATCCCTGTCTCTCTCTGCAAATTGTGCACAGATGACCCTGTTTGTGAACGACACCACCGTGACCAAGGGCATGGTCAAGTATGCAAGCCAGATCACCAGGGAGAGCATTGTAGACATCGAGGGAAAGGTCAAGGTCCCTGCGAGCCCCATCACCTCCTGCTCACAGTCTGAGGTGAGCTGGAGGACGCGAGGAGCCCCCTGAGATGTGTCAGTGTGGCTTATGGAATGCGCTGAGCAAATATATTGACTCAGCTTCAGTGTGCTGTGGAGTCCCCTGAGAATTGTTAGTGCGGGTCATGTGATTGGCTAGCTTGTGCTATGTGCATTATGGAAAGGCCCCCAACTAGTGATTACTCTGTCCAAAGCTGCACCCAAGAACAAAAGGCAGCAACTTCAATTAGTAATGTACAATTGAATCAGCCAACAGATTTTATGCCGTGCACGCTATGCTACATCTAGCCCTCCTTCACCAGCCGTTACCCCAACACTGCCCACCATCGCATCTCTCGTTAGGGTTTAAGTATACATGGTCAGCTTTGAAATAGCTGTGTATCGCCTTGCTTGTGTGTGACTTGTTGTGAAATGGCGCGCATGAGCGACGGAAATTTGGCACCATGTGAGGGCGCCCTCCACGTTGGCTGACCTTGAGTGCTTCGGATGGGTGCAGCACAACAAGTCGGGTTGGCCAGAATCATATATATATATGTATACATATATACACCGTACACCGTATATGACTGTATATTGGATGGAATCCCTGCAAGAAATACCGTATATACACCGTATATATGGTTCTAGCCAACCCTAACAATAAGCAGTGGGCACAGTAAAAGGGGGGGGGGAGAGTTGTATTTGACATACAGAAATTGGGGAGGGGGAATTGGTGAACCGTTGGGAGGGGGTGAGTGATGATATGGTCACAGGGTGGCACAAAGAGGCAGTTAAATGTTCATTTCAGCATATTGTTATACACAAAGGGTCTACTCTGCAAAACAAGAAACATGACTTGGGGGATATATGCCTCTTACAGGATGCACTCTGTCCGGCGCAAGTGCTACGATTGCATGCCTTAAACTTCCGTATCTTTTACCCTATCTGTTGTGGGAGAAGCCCACAGTTTGAAGTCCCGATTCATGTGGCACGATACTCAAACCTGTCTCCCTTGTCCCAACGTCTGTACGTAAGCACGCTCATGCATGAGGCTGGTCAGAAATATTTGTATTACCCTGCCAATTGGTGGTGGTGGTGGTGGTAGTGGCTCAAATACACACCCTGCCGAAGCTCCAATATTGACGCCACTTCCAGTGCATGCATGACTCCAGCCAGACCACGTTATTCACAATCTCTCGCTACTGCAGGTTGAAATTCAGTGCCACGGTATTAGGGCCATTAGCCGTGCTGCAGTGCTGCCCTTTGAGATCACCGATGCATCTCGCAGGCAAGTGGCGGAGGAGTTTCATGGTACTTGGAACAAATGTTTTGCCTCCTTGATGTAAGAAGTAGGAAGTGATGCAGTTTCATTGCCTACGCAGATCTCTGGGAAGGGTGGTGGAATAGACCTTAAGATGGTTGTTGAGGCGGCAGGTATCTGATCTCATGCTAAACTGCGGCGTTGTTGCCTGCTTAACCACCATTTCATAATTGCAGTGCCTACCACACCAACAAGCAATTGGGTTTGCTGCTGTCATGCAATTCCCTGTCAGAAGATGTAACAGTGAAGCTTTCTCCATTTCGTATGAATAGGTTGGTCAGAACTATGCATATGATGTATATACGGATTTTTTGGGCAGGCAAATCACCAAAGATACGGTTCTACACGGCGTATATATACGGTTCTAACCAACCCTACATATGAGCTATCACTTAAGTTGACCACCTTTTCAAATGACCTGACAGTGAAGCGGAGGTGAAAGCAGCCGCAGAGAAGGGTGAGCTCATGGCAACGGTGGGCCAGGACAACCGACTCAACAACCGCTTCCTTGATCTGCGCACCCCTGCCAACCAGGCCATCTTCAAGATCCAGAGCGGGGTTTGCCAGGTGGGTTAAGACGTTTGGACAGATGACAGACGACAGACGCGCGCAGGCTTGCAGGGTGGCGTGGGAGGAATGAGGTGGGCTGTGTCTGCACTCTGCACACAGGCAAAGCTCGTTGGAGACATTTCTAGTGCTTGAAAAAATGGTCATGCGACCTGTACTGAGCCACAAACGATCGCCTTGCCATGCGCAAGAGGGTGTTACAGTGATCCGTTCGGAGCCACATGCGATTGCATCACAGTGCTTGAAAGGGTGTTACAGTGGCCTGCTCCGAGCCACATATGATTGTGTCACAGTACTTGAGAGGGTGATACAGTGGCCTGCTGGGCCAAACACAAATGCCTCACATGGTTTTAAAGGATGATGAAGTGACCTGTACTGTGCCACAGATGATTGCCTCACGGTACTTGAGAGGGTGATACAGTGACCCATTCTGTGCCACACACAATTTTGTCACATTGATGAGGAAGAGATGCAAGGGTCAAAGATAGAGTCAGACCCCTAGATAATACCTTGATTCATAATGTAACCGTCTGGGATGTTGTGCTGTTTGGTGGGTAGGCTGGTTTGCAGCTGCTTTCTCTTTGTGAGGCACACCTACAGTTGCTAGTAGTTGTGCTTGGGTGGAAGCACTGACAAATAACTAAAAATGTTGATCAGCTTTGCTAACATATTTTTACATCCACATTTCACATTTGTGTGCCATGCAGCTGTTTAAGAGCTGCCTCCTAGCGCAAGGCTTCCAGGAGATCCATACGCCCAAGATCATTGCAGGCTCCAGTGAGGGTGGCTCTGCTGTGTTCAAGTACGTGGGGACAATCACGCGCTCTTTTCAAATTGTGCTGGGTATGCATTCAATTGCCTCATTACCTCTTTGCGGTACGACAATGTAGCAATTTAAAGCACAAGCAGCACACATGCACACCCTTACACACACGCACACACATACGCACGCACACATACACACACATACACACACATATACCACCACACATCTGTGTGTGGTGCAGGGTCGACTACATGGGTACCGAAGCGTGCCTGGCGCAATCTCCACAGCTGTACAAGCAGATGGCCATCTGCGCAGACTTCAACCGTGTTTTTGAAGTGGGGCCAGTCTTCAGGTGGCTGAGCATCGCTTACTCGTTTTGTTGTATGTGTAGGGCTGGCCAGAACCATGTATACACACCCTATATGACCGTATATTTGGTAATTTCCCTGCCAAGAACACCGTATATGTACCGTATTATATATGGTCCTGGCCATCCCTATGTATGTGCACACCCTGGTGGTCCCTGTATGGTTCATGCCCTTGGACGCGTAGCTGTGCCTGTCTGTCAATATGCATATTCATCTTACTCCTGTGTGATGCGCGCGTGTGTGTGCGAGCGAACGAGCGTGTGTGTTTGTGTGTGTGCGTGTGTGTGTGCGCGTGCGTGCGTGTGTGTGTTTGTGTGTTGTTTACGTGCTGGTGCAATGCGTGATGTGTGCGTGAGTGTAATTGTGTGCATGTTTTCCGCGCCTACTCCCTGCTCACTAAGCTGGAATTGAACTCCTCTCCATTGATTACCCCTTGATTTACTTAATTTGTGATACTGGCATATTTCCACTGCTTGCCGTGCTGTTCAAATTATATGCTCAGCTTTCAGATGAAGCAGAACACTAACATTCATTGAAGGCTTGAGCGTCAGAACCAAAATTAGGTTGAACTTTCATATTACTTCATTAAATCTCAAGGACAGCTAGTAATGTGTGAGAGAATGTAATATGAACGCAGGCAGCAGGACTGATTTCTTTTCAGTTACGGAAACGGAGGCAGGACTGACTTTTTTTCAGTTATGGAAACGGAGCCACTTTACACTCAACACTGCGTGGCATGATTACTGGTGGTCTTGCAGCTAGCCTTGGTGGATAAAATTACTATTAGCTGTCGGTGTGGTGTGCATTCGTACCTGTGTTGCAGCCTGCTGCTATACTAGCACAAGCAACGAGTAAATTGAGTTGAAAAGGAGGAGTGCTGCTCTCTTGGCTTGTAATGGCATTTATGTTATGATTGGCTGTCGCTACTCCTGGTGTGAAGCTTACGAGTTTCTCAAAACTGTTTTTCCATAAACGTGTCATCTGCATAACACCTGCACACCCTCCTGTCCGCAGGGCTGAGAACTCATGGACCCACCGCCACTTGTGCGAGTTCATGGGCTTGGACTTCGAAATGGCCATCAACCAGCACTACTTCGAGGTCCTGGATGTGGTGGAGGACTTATTTGACACCGTGTTCAACGGCCTGGCCACACAATACGGTACGCTGTACTTCTACTGTATGCAATGTATTTGACACCGTGTTTACGGCCTGGCCACGCAGTACGATGCGCTGTACTTCTACTGCATGCAATGTATTTGACACCGTGTTCAACGGCCTGGCCACGCAGTACAGCGAGATGGCGGTCGAGCACTTCATTCTTTTAGACAAGCTTATGTTTTGAAAGGACACACTGAGGCTGAAGTGCTCGTCCATCTCTTTTCTCCATCCACACGCAGCACGTGAGATGGCGGTCGTGGCGGAGCAGTTCCCTTATAACAAGGCGGTGTTCAAGCGCTTGCGGCTGACCTTTGCGGAAGCCATCAAAATTCTGCAGGAGAACGGCTACCCCGACGTGAGTGACAGCTGTGTTTGATACTCGACAGAAAACAAACAGCACATGAACAGAACAAGGAGTCTGTTCTGCTCAAATAGCCTCACACCAAGGCCGTTTTCGCTTCTGCTTCACTCACAATATATTAGCAGTACAAAATATCTGCTTCTTGCACTGTCTTCTTGTGGACAGAAGAAGCGTAAAATAAAAAGGCTGTCCATTGGCATTTCCCAGCTTGCTACTTTTCATCTTTCCAGTGTGTGAGTGCGCTGTGCTGTAATTTCCTTGCTCATATGAATACCCATATGCGCAAAAACGCATGCAAGGAAGTCTCTTTAACATGTGCACACACATACACACACACACATACTGACACAACAAATTAAACACACATGTAACATGCCGCATACCAAAGCACACACAAATACGAGCACACATTCTTAAGCATACCATACAGGTTAGCCCCTTGGACGATCTATCAACCGAGCTAGAGCGCAGCTTAGGCAAGCTTGTGAAGCAAAAGTACGACACCGACTTCTACATCATTCACAGGTGTGCAGCCATCAGTGCTTGCTCACATAGTCTTGTTGCGCAAGTATTTGTGTATGTTTGTGTGCACAGTGAATGCTGGAGGGCAATGGTGTTGCATTAGATATAAAACCATAAACTTTTCAGTGCTCTCAGGCATTTACCTCGCCACTCCGAGCAACGTGCTCTTTTGACAGCACTCACTCAATCTACGGCGCTGCTTGCAGGTACCCCCTGGGAGTGCGTCCCTTCTACACCATGCCTTGCGCAGACGACCCCCAGCTCTCCAACTCCTTTGATGTGTTCATTCGCGGGGAAGAGATCATTAGCGGGGCCCAGCGTATCCACAGCGCCGAGCTGCTTGAGGGTGAGTGTGGGCGGCAGGATCCTTCTGTATTTTTAAGAGAATAGCCAAATAGAGAGGGTAGTGCGACCCTGTTTTGGGGTCCGGAACAGCTGGGTGTTCCTGCTCTAAATTTGAGGTTTAAAGAAAGTCCAGCTATCTGTTATTTGTGAGTCACATGCGGAGCACATTTTAATCGACCCTATAATGCATGCCATCATCTAGGTAGAACCGGAACCCTGAACATTTCCTCCTCGCTCCGTCATTGTTTAGCCCTCTACTGTATAGTCCAGAATTTGATCGATAGCGCTCTGTTTATCCTGCGTAATGCAGAACGCGCTAAGACATGCGGCATCCCCATCCCCTCGGTCCAAGCGTACATAGACAGCTTCAAGTACGGTGCGCCGCCACACGGTGGTGTGGGCGTGGGCTTGGAGCGCGTGGTCATGCTGTACCTTGGGCTCGACAACATTCGCAAGACCAGCATGTTCCCACGCGACCCTAAGCGTATAATGCCATAAATCAGATTACTTGTTCAGTTTAGGCATTAGTTACTACGTTGTAGAAACCTTTAATTATTTTTCGTACACTTTTTAGGTATAGGTAGAACGCTAAATCGCAAAAGGGGTAAACGGCGGCAGCTGAATTGTTGTAACTGTCTCCAATTGAACGATTTATACATATTTTGGAACATGGAATTGATATAAAATGAAGATGGGAGAAGACAAGAAACGCAGACATTCTACCCCAGGCATCCAATCCAGCAGGAAGAAGGAAAAAGTTGACATAGGATTACCATCTTGGTAAGAAGCATGCACTCACACACACGTACACACACATACCCACACATGCACGCGCGCGCACACACACACACACACACACACACACACACATGCACGCACACGCACACACACATGCACGCACACGCACACACACACACACACACACACACGCACACGCACGCACGCA
>Ga0307942_1001290_pt1 | contig 19796 bp, 20 predicted proteins | sample OrgLakmetagen175_FD_201846 | JGI IMG/M metagenome (GOLD analysis project Ga0307942, IMG submission 201846) | Saline water microbial communities from Organic Lake, Antarctica - #175 | ecosystem: Environmental > Aquatic > Non-marine Saline and Alkaline > Saline | place: Antarctica: Organic Lake... | reverse complement strand
TTTTCCTTTTCCCAGTCTTATAGGTTTTTCCTTCATTCTGTCAGGCCCTTGCTGAGGACCGTGTAACAACCCCCCCCAAAAAAAAAAAAAAAAACAAGCAGGGTGTTTTGACTTGCATTGCTGTCTTGAAGGAGTTGTGTAATGACAGTGCTTACCTCTTCTGTTTCTTTCATGTTGGCAATGGCTGCAAGCCTGTTCAGTGCTACAATGTGTTTTTTGGCAACTCAAGAGAACTAACTTTTAAGCTGTTTCCCAGAGATGATGTGGCCCTCGTTGGATGACGTGAGATTGAGAAGTAATTAATGCGTAGGCTCATAAGTGGTTTGGTAATGCAGTTAATGAGGGTAATTACTGTGTGTGTGGGGGGGGGGTGCGGGTGGAAGTGATTTCTGAGACACACCTAGGAATACACAAATTCCTTTCAGAACTAGGTGTAGGTTACTGGCGTGGATGTAGTTGGTGCGCTCTCATATGGAGGTTGATGTGCCTCTTAAGTGGCAACAAGGTTCCTTCTCGTGTGGACAGGGATGATGTGGTAAGGTATTTATAGTGGGAAATCTGATGGGTCAGGAGATGCATGGTCACAGATCGGTGGCGATCAGAGGGGTCCTCTAGGCTAGTTACAAGTGCCACTGCTGAGCGCCTGTGATATTCTACGTGAATAGAGGGACGCCCAAGGACGCTTAACATTAATCCAAAAATATGTACATCTTCACGGATCATGGCCGTTAGAGTGCTGCGCCAGAGGTTGTGCTTGCCTTTAATCAACTTTCCAATCATTGCATCCCATTTGTCTAGGTCTGGGTACGGGCATGGTGTAACGGCAAAGGCATAGGCCAAACCAAGGATGATAGCTGTGCGTATTATGTCAAGTGTTTGCCGTGGTGAGGCATATGATCCTTCAAGGGCATCAAGCTTTTGTTTTGGGTTGTCGTCCTTGCGCATGTGTTAGTGTATCCATATAAGGTCCATGGTCAGAGTGACTTCTAGGTAACGGAAAGGTGAGCTGGATAAACTATATGTATGTTGCCTGTTTTTGGACTATTAGTTTGTTATTGAGTTGATGTTCGAGGGCTTTGGTATGTTATATCATTGTTGTCTTTGGGAGGAGACGCATTCACGCTAATTGTGACCTTGGTTTTGCTGCCACAAATAACCAAATAACCGGCCCAGTTAGAGTAGAGTGTGGGTTTACTAGCTTGCGCTTTGAGATTGCGTGGATTGCAGTGGGGCAGAGGAGGTCATCTGCAAGCGGCACTGCTTATGTTGTTGGCTAGGTGAGTTTGAAGTGTGCTTTCTTTTGGGACACAGGTGTGTAACCGCCCTCCTACGTTTAATTATCTTAGGAGAGCCCTACAGAGTAGGAAGAGAAAAGGGGAGAGAGTGTCACCTTGTATAGTACCTCTTTCTATTTTTTTTTTGCAAACCCCATAAGGGAGATTTACTTGAGTGGTGGCATGTTCTTAGAGATTTCTGACAGCATCTATGGCATCAGTAGGAAAGCCAAGATCCAAAGCATACATTCATGGTCAGTAGTGTTGAAGGCTAAGGTAAAGTCAAAAATTAGCGCATAGATGTCTTTGCGAAAGAGTTTGGCATGTTTTAGTGCCATAATTGTTTTTTGGAGTGGTGGATGGTATATTGTTTGTGTTGGAAGCCTGCTTGTGTGGTACTGAGAATGTAACACGTCTCTGCGTACTCCTCCCGAGTGTTAGTGATGAGGCGTGTCCAAAGCTTTAAAAGAGTTTTTGCAAGGCCAATTGGGCGAAATGAGGACACCTCAGTTTCATCTCCTTTGTTCTTATCAATAAGGATGGTGTTACTGATTTTCCAGGCTTTGGGTGTGAAGCCATTAGCCCACATGTCAAGCGTGCAGGTTGTTTTGTTTTTCTGCAGGAAGCATGTGCAAATTTCTGTTAACAATACCATCTGGTCCTGGAGATGTATTTTTACTCATAGTTTTGATGCACTTGTTCAAGGCACTTTTGTCTAGTATTGAGGAGTGCAGCCAATTTCTGTTTTTTGTGTCTTCTGATTTTTGATTGTAGTTTAAAGGGATATGGAGATGGAATCCCAGGCTCATTCTCTGTGTTCGTCGGTAGATAACGTTACTAAACTGGCTTACTAGGCTGTCTTACTACTCGATTACCAATTTCTGGCTTACTGGTAACCACCGTAAAGTAAGCGGTGGTAAGCGGTGGTTACCAGTAGCCATGGTAACCGAGGTACGTTAGCGGACATTTGTGTGGTTATTGAAGGTGGTTATTGAAGGAGGTGTTTACCATGGCTTACTACCAGTAACCACCATATACTGATCACTTACTAGTAAGCAGAGGTAGTAAGCCAGGGTTTGACATTTATTTGCACGTACTGAAATGCTTACTGGTAAGCCAATCTAGTAAGCCTCGGTTACTACATAGCTTACGGGTAACTCAAGTAGCAAGCCAAGAGATAAGTTGGCTTACTAGTAGGCCACACTGGTAAGGGTAAGGCAAATTTGACTAGGATCTGTGCTTACTGAACTGCTTACTGGTACGCCACACTACTCACATGGTAAACCACACTGGTAAGGCAAGTTTGGCTAAGGTCTGTGCTTACTGAACCGCTTGCTGGTAAGCCAGATCAGTAAGCCTCGGTTACTACATAAAAAAGAAAAGAAAAAAAATACTACGCAGGTACTCCCTGCATCAATTAAGGAAAAGGAGACACATTGGCCCGAAGTGCTGTGAGTCTCCCCCACCAAAGGAAAAAGAACCTAGTGGGTATCTGGAGGGTGGCTGACAGCCCCCTGCTTCAGACCGAGACCTTGTCAGTTTGTGCGCATAATGCACAGAGTGAACATGCAATTTAAGGGCAGCCTTGTGGGCCCTCTGTGAATCGAGGCCGAGCTCTTTTAGATGATGCAAAGTGTTAGAGGTATTGATTGATCCTTCCACACCAAGAAGGATGGTGTGCAGTGCAACCTTACAGCTTTTAGCGTGTGCATAAACTCTCGTGCTGTTTGTTAGAGGCCTCCAGCTGGTGTCCAGGCCTAATGTCTTCACAATCTTCACTTCTATGAGGCGTATCTCCCTCTTATAAGCGTTAAGCTCGTAAGCTCTGCGCACTTGCCCATGAGGTATAGCATACTGCACCTGTTACAAGCGGGGAGTGGAAGGTGGTTTGGATTTTGTAGGTAAGGGAGTAACCAAAACAGCATCAGGGCAACTGGAAGTAAGCCTGTCTCTGATAGATAAACGAGCACCAAAAAGCCAAATGGGTAAAGTCTTATTACTAGAGTGCTCGGGAATTTGAAGGCTTTGTTGGGCAAAACTGTCAGTGCTGCCAGCATCCATATGAACTTCACAACCTGCTAAGCCTTTGCTGATGGCTTTCATGATGAGTCTGCAAGCAACATTGTGGCGTTCAGTGATCATGCCAGAGATGATATTGTGTTGACACCCTGAGAGAATATGAGGAGCACTGTCTGATTGTGGGACTGTGCAAGCCAGCTATGGGTGCCTGGTAGGTCACGCGTGCATGGGCGTCCGTACCTCAGGTTTTGCCCCATAACTCTGCAACACTTCAGTTTCAGGTCTTGGTTCGTATGCAGATGGATGCCTATTTGAAAAAGGAGCAGGTTGGTACCTTCTTTGTTCTGATGGGGCACCGGAAGGGGGTTTTAGGGGGGGGGGGCAAGGGGGGCCACCCCAAAAAGTTTACGTGCATTCCAAAAAAAAGTTCATGTAGAAAAAAATAAGAGTTTGTTGTTGTTCCGTTGCAAAAAAGTAGAGACATCCTATGCTCTTACCTCTGAGAATAGCTCATATCTCCTGCGAAGAGACACTGTAAGGGGGGGATGTGTGCAGTGGAAAATAGCATGCTCTTCATCCTGGACATTATTTCAAGATTTCCAACCTGGGCATTAAATTCTCCAGGCAAAAGCAGGTGTGGTGTCCTTGCAAGTGCTTGTTCAATCTCTTCCAGGTGCGCAAACGACTTTTCTTCTTCATGCCCACTGTCAGGCGGAATATAAACTGCACCCAATATAGTGTCTCTGTCTTTGGCGAAAAGCTCTTTATTGTACTTTGCTTACACAAATTCGTTAATGATTACACATCCAGCAAATGACTAACCTTTTGTCTTGCTTTTTCTGTAATACAAAGCAGGAATGAAAAAACCGTGCACAGCCTTTTCTCATTTCTTGATGGAAATATACAAGGATTACAAAGAAAGGCCTTCATTTCTTGTTGAAACCAATACAGGCTGTAAATCAAAGCAACGGCAAAACAATAATCAGAGAACAAAGATATGAGCAAGACACGACGCAATAATGAAAGAAGTATCGGCCACCATGTATTGAACATATGTAGTGCCTGAATAATTTACACAAGTACATGCAAAAGAACAATGTAAGCGTCCTCTGTGTAATAGGATTAATACAGCCCAAACAACAATCGACACAAGTACTGTCTGGTCATCATGGCCTCCACCACAACATAAAACGGCCCTAAAACCTTGTACCTGCAACACACAGCTGATGTTGTAGCTCATGCCCTTGATCGGCCGCTTGCTTGGATACAGGTAGATATATTATAAATTACATGTCCAGTAAACCATCAAAGTTGTGCAACTTGTCGGGGTCTGCAATGTAGCCCATGTTGGCCCACTCACTACGCAGTTGTCTGTAAAAAACTTGAGGCAGGTCTGCTCCCAAGGACACCTGTGTAGGAATGCAAGTTTATATAGAACATCGGTTCCTCCCTTGTAAAGGAATCACGCCCTTTATTTTACACATGCATCGCCAAGGTATTATAAGATTTTGCAAACACAAAACAGAGCAGGCTTAGGGTGAAATATTTATAAAAGAGCGAACACGTATATTAGGTTGTTAGTAGAGCACGAGTGACAATTCGGACCCTTTTTTAACCCTTTTTACAGATTCAAACGAAATAACACGTGGCTTATATGCAATTTCTCCTGCTCTTTGTAGGGTGAGCACAGTGCTAAAAAGAGCGATGCGCAAGTTTTAGAACGAGAAAATTGAGCAAACAACCGTACTCAGCCAGTGCTTCCTGAAATCCTGGAAGAGTGTCTGCTCTGGGAAAAAAATTATACATCCCCTTTTTCTGCACCTTCTGGGGAACGTCCCGTTGCTGACCAAATTCCAAATGCTGATCCCAAATTTCTACAGTGTTTATCAGCTTTACAAAGCACATGTACACACCTCTGCGCGCATCTGCTCTGGCTGCAGCTGCTCAACCATCTCTTTGTCTTCTCCAAGGATCTTGAACATTGCATTCCTTGCCCTGAAAAATAAGCAACAGAGCAAAAGCGTGCTTCTGTACGGAATGTAGCAAAGGAGGAGAAGGTAACAAAGTGCAGCGCTTGCTTTCGGTAAACGTGACAAAAGAGCAAGGAGAAGTGAGGAGCTGAAAGCAGCGGACAGGAAAAAAGTGGCTCGATTGCAAAAAATGGCTCAATTGCAAATAACATCGACATACCACAAATCAAAGCCATCCCAACCAGCAAAGTTTCGGATGAGGCAGAACCTGTTAATTGACCTGTACAGAAAGAAACGATGTAACATGTTTGGCACACGAGGTCTTTCAATACCTAATGCCTTACATTCGCCTATATATACAATTTCAGAAAGGCTGTCGTCCTGGCGCACTTAGCAAAAAACTTGTATAGATGATACAGTACCTGTCCGCATCGATCGGGACGGTGTTAACAAACGTGATCATCTGCGACGCAAGCATAGGTGATGAGGCCAGCAGGTTTCAATCCAGTTGGTTTAAACCTCTAATGCTTTTGTTTTAATGTGACTTTTGTGCCTGACACACATCTCTTTCACATTAGACGAAATACTGACTCACAAAAGACAAACAAGTACCTGCACTCCCGCCCCAAGCGTGATTTTAATGAAAGAGGTAGAGGGGAGAAAAGCGACCACCTCCACTGGGACTGCATCCCTTGATGTCCATTCCCATAAAGCGTTCACTGGCTTGTTGTGAATTCTGAATGCATGGAATAAAGCACCAATGACTTAGTGCTCGTGCATAGGGGAAGGAGGGATGCGTGTTTTGGAAGGCAAATCCACCAGGGTGTCTTTGAGAGGAACAAGTCATACATTCTCAGGTCATGTTTCTCATTCCTGTTGATCTGTATGTTATTTTGAGATTTTAGTTGTGCATTTAAGCTATAACATTCAATGGCATACAGGGAACTACTTACTTGAAGGTGCCATGCACAGAAAATGTGTCACGGCTCATTTGCATGTCCATCACCTCTGGCTTGGACTGCAGTATTAGTGAATAGAGTGATTGACTGAAGAGCAAACCTTTTTAATTCTTGGTCAAGTCAATCAAACGGTGCAATGCAACCGGCAGAATTTTAAGTGCAACAACTCGCACACTACTCCACAAGCCTTACAGTGCCTTGCAGTCATGCTCCTTTGGTATTGACACGACGCCTTACAGTGCCTTGCAGTCACGCTCCTTTGGTATTGACACGACGCCTTACAGTGCCTTGCAGTCACGCTCCTTTGGTATTGACACGACACGTATCACAGACAGCCATAAAACATCCCTACCTCGTTCCCAAATGAGTCCGCATGTAGGTAGTGAATGTGAGCCATGTCAATCTGAAGGAACGTGCAAGAGGAAGCGGCATTGTCAACAGGAATTTGTCTGAAGTTATGTCTGACACCTGCGTGCATACTAAATAGCTCATGTAACACCATAAAATCTGACTTTGCTGCTTTGCATTGCAGAGAAGTTCTGCTTAATACTATCTGCGCTTAAAGATAAAAATAAAATCTTTGAAATGTGCTTCTCACCGCATTGTCAAAAACGGACCAGTGGGGTGCCTCAAACTCTAGCTTTCCTGAGTGTGTTACAAGCACAGACAAAATGACATGACAGGAGCTGCCCTACCATTTATTGGATAGTCACAGACGTACAAAGAATAAAGCACTTGTAATAAGGGGAGAAAGTAATAATATGACATGAAAAAATAACTTACAGGCAAACACAGAAAAATTGCACCAATTTTCTATACATCCGGCAATCACTGCTCACAAAATGTCTGAAAGTGGCCGGTCGTTCAGGATTATAACACCTTAGCAAAGGCATTCAATCTATAAGAAACAGTTAAACCTCAAAATAAAGCAAAAAAGCAACTGGAGAATTCATGATTTTAAAAACGAAAGTATGAGGCGAGTCAATCCAATTAATGGAGAATGCCACTATAAAACAGTTGTCCTACACAGGTAGGTGGACATACCAAACACGGGCTGCCAACTTGGGTCCTCAAGCTCTGGGACAAAGGGGATGGGAGGACGCTCCTCAGACGGGAGCTGGATGCAGGTAACAGAAAATAAACGGCAGCAGGAAAAGCAGCAATTGACAATACCACGTAACAAGAAACGGCAGCAGGAAAAGCAGCAGTTGACAAAACCAGGTTACAGGAAGCACGACAGAGCAGAAAAACAGCAATCGACAAAATTTGCAGCTAAATGCCGTGTCATGCTTGCAAGAAATAATTTCACTGTACAGCTGCATATGCCATATATCCTGCTGCACTGTTCACCAAAAAAGCATTGTGTTCAGACGAATTAGACGTGACCGGGCATGAGTTGTGTTTAATAAACATTTAAGTACCTGGATCCAAAAAAAAGCCACACAAAGCCGCCTTTTTCCTCAACCGTGTAAGATGCAACAAGTGAGCGTTTGGGCAGATGCTGCTTGTCAGGGGTGGAGGGAACTTCACGCAGCTTGCCTGCATGTTTCATAATGTGTGGGCACGTTCGTGGATGCTTTTGAATCATCTGCAGGGAAGCTCTCTTTAAAGCTGGTTTTAGGGGGTGCGGTACATAAGGGGAGATTAAAAAATGGATCGAGGGTTAAAACAAGCATATAAATTAAGATATAAAATGTTGCAGGCAGATATAGCAGAAGGACAACTAAAGGGAAAGAGCAAATAAGAGCAAGGTAATGCAAACGCACTCTCAAATATTAAAAGCACTGTAAGGATTCAAACAAAAGAGTACCAACACGAATACACAGAAAACAACTGAGATACAAGTAGGGGGAGAGGCCTTTTAGGCATGGCCGCGTAAGGGGAGTTTGACAGGGTTGATTAGGCTGGCAAGAATATCAACACTTCCAGTTAGGCTACCAAGAATAATGACACTTCCAGTACTAATTAGTATTATAAAATCTACTAACCTTGTCAGGAATCAAACGAGCGCATGCTTGTACTAACATGCAACTCTTGTCGGGAGCAGGGGCATGCTTAGCACACCGCCCTCATGCCCGCTTTCTCTGTCCCTGTTGCCAAAGCAACTCCATTTCTTAAAGGCACTCCTTTTTCTTAAATGATGTAAGTAGCTTCACAGATTTCCTTCTTTGTAATTGTCGAACCTGTTAGGACAAAATCCTCCCACAATCCTATGTTGAAAGCACGTTAGACAGAGAGCATGTAATTAGCTAAGAAGCATACCTGCAGTATCAAATGCCCACCCGTGGTAAGGGCACACCACACAGCTGTGCACCTCAGCGTCTTCCTCGTGGCTTACATCTTTGACCCACCTAATGAGGGAAAGTACATACACAAACACGTGTTTGAAAGTGGTTTGCGCTCCTACTATTGGTGAGACGTGGAAAAGTTGCATGCTTGTTGTACACGCTGATAAATGGCAGAGTCATTACAACCCAATTTTCCATAATTCTTGCCTTGCTTTTGGGTTTTCAAACCAGATTATCATAGGCTCGACTCCTTCTTTTTGTATGCAGTAGTGTATCTAAGCATGCCCAGCTGAGGATCGCTGAGGATCACTTTGTCCTCACTTAATGAAAGGTGAAAATCAAGGGATCAGCCCGCGATTGGCAGCGCTTTACACCTGAGCCAGAGGTGCTCCAAGGTGCGGGCACAAGTTGTCAAGGCGGTTCCATTACGGCTTGTTTGAGTAGGCAGGAGGAATTACCGATATAGCACAACAAACCACAACATGAAATCCTGCAGCGCCCTACCCCTGAGCTAGGGGAGCTCCACGATGTGGGCAAACGTTATCAAGGCAGTGTGCTTTTCCTGTGTAAGTGTTGTGTGGCACATGCTTAATGAGCGAGCGGTGGACTTCAAGTTAACACATATGACAGGGTTTGCATAGGACATAAATCGACGCTGGCTTTGAATTTAATCTATTCCTTTGCCTCAAAACAAACTTAAAGTAGGAAAGGACCAGGGCCTGAAAGGACTTCACATCGCGCTGCTTAATTTCTCGCCAAGACATTCTCTTTTCAATGAGTTTAAACGCCAAGCTTGGTCTTATCACTTGATGCACGTATACACCAAATATCCATGAAGTGGAAAGGCTCCATATTGCTGAGGCTCATGCACGATTGACCAGAGATGAAAGTTATCATTAAGTTGCCCACCTTGTGCATCACGAAACAGAGCCACCTGAAGGGTGGTGGTACACACAGTGCAACATTTGCTTATTAGCATATAAAGGAACCATGGCTGCAATCAAAAGAAAAAGCATGCCTGCCTGCGTGCTCCCCAACACGTGAATGTGTTTTCAACCCCTTACTTTTTACCTTGCGACCCAAGATCTTAACCTCAAGAGGCTCCTCTGAACCCAGCTCGTGCGACATGGCAACACAGTACCAAAAATTCTGCATATATAAGGTGTGAGGAAGCAGAATTACATGTCAGATACTACATTGTTTGACGGCAAACATATAAGGATATGAAGCTAATACATTATGTATCTTGGGGAAATCAAAAGAAAGCTATAATAGTACGCAAAGTGATTTTAATGTGGAAGCAAGACATGTTGCGTGATCTGTAAGTTTGTCTGCAGTAGGCGGTAAATGTAAACGTGACAGTTATCAACAATAACAGATTAAAGGTGAATTAAGTCTGAAGGGATTGCAAATTGCAGACTCTCCCAGTGCATATTCCCCTTCACTTGCAAACTGCAATTCATGCCTTCAAAGTATCCATAGCATTATTGTTCAAGCATTGCAAATGAATCGGCCTGTATACGATAAGCCGAGGCACCCATCTGACTTTATGCTGCCACTCTTTATTACATATCACCTACTGCACCAGATTAATAAAGTTATTTCTGGTGTGTGTTGATGTTCTGACAAGAAATACATATCGTTGCAAAGGTAGTGGAGTAAAAACCCAAGCGATTAGTGTTAATGGAAATAAACGTACCATACCTATGGTGAGCACCCAAATAGGGTACATATGCCCCAAATAAGGTAAGTAAGCCCCACTTGTGCACAACGCCCTGTCAATCTGTACACTGTACACGGAGCTTCTTAGATAAGATTGAGCGCATGCTCTTTTACCTAGTAATGTCACCTTCAGTCTGAAGCGAGATTGGGTCCAATTTGGGTGAGTATTGTGTAAGAAGTTGCCCACGTTCGTAAAAATAAAACATTTTCAGAATTTGCTGGTCCATCCCCTCAGGAATAACACTGTGCCTACTGAAAGTGCACAGGAACGCACCTTGAGATAACCACGTCTCTCCCACAGTTCCCTGGCGCGCCTGAGCGAGGAGGGCACCTGATCTGAGGGGTTCCAGGCTCCAGGGGCCAGACCTACATAATAAGCACATTTGGACGACAGCTTTGTGGTTTTCATACTTACACAGTTTTACAGCAATTTGCGTTCACTTTTTCGCTTTTTATTTTTTATTTAGTGTGCTTTAACACAATTCAACAGCAATTAGGACCTTGCCAAAAGTATATATCAATTTCTCCTAGGTACTTTTTTGTCATAGAATGGAGTAGAGATTCAGGGATTATTGGGCAAGGAAGGCTAGCTAGCAAAATCCCAGCATTTGGTCTTTTCACCGCCACATCCAAAATCCCTGCCAGAATTCTTGAAGCTTGTAATGAAAGTTAATCCTTCCCTTTTATTCAGAAACTGGAGTGGCCACAGCATAATGAAATAGATAGCTTTCCTTTCTGTTGACTGCCAGAAGATTGTAAAACACACTGTCCTTTCGCAGGAAACAAAGAAGGCTAAGCACAACCCGCCTGTCCGTGAAGATGGCTTTGCCGGTGGGGAATCAGAAGGAATCAAGGGAGATCTTGCTGATTTGGGTGGGGTGGAGGATGTGGACGGAGGACCCTGCTGGGTTAAAATGTGATAGATACACCATTGAGATGTGTAGGTGGGGTTGCTGAAGATAGGCCAGATTCCTGACTCCTGACTCACTGGACACAAAGTACACGCAGGCACTCTAGTACATTCAGTTGTAGAAATTTCAGGTCGAAGACCAGTTCATTGCACCAAATGAAAAGAGCGCAGGCAATTTCATTGAGCATCATCATCTTCTAGGAACTTGTCTGCCTCATCTTGCCGATTAGCACCCACGAGACCTAGACGCCTGAATTATTACTGATGCAGGCCAGCCTTAGGACCTGCCTACCTGCAGCGGTGGAAAAGGCACACCTCCAATGGCACCGCCCATAGAGCGATCCAGCAACACCTCACCAGCATCACTGAAAGTGCTAGGAGGTGCTGCTGCTGAGGGTGCAGGGGAGGCTGATGCTCTTGAAAATGCGCTATTGTTTGAGACAGCAGCAGAGGACCCTGAGGCGGTGGGCGATCCTACTGTTGCAGCTGAAGTGGCAGAGATTGTGTCCCTGTCTTTTGTCTTCAGCAAAGAATACAAGGAGCGCCGCAGCTGAGGAAGGTTGGGCATGAGGGCTTTGGGGATGGTAGAGAGGTTCATAATCGCGTGTGTCTGTATGCAAGGATAAGCAAGAGGGACTAGTTTAAATCAGTAAAAGGAAATGAGCAACAAATAACGATCACTCGTTAGCTCTGTTTTCATCCCGTGATAAATTTATTGAATGACGGAAAACACACTTTCCACAAATTTATGCTCGTCTAGTGAGTTGTACTGGCACGCAGCTGACTTGACTCACCGCTTTCTTGGAGTCATCAGGGAATTGCTTCAACACAGCCACGATCGCGGCCACTTCCAAGCCATATGAAGCTGCAAAGCCAGACCTGCGGGGATCACAACAGCTTTTACCGTTAAGTTGGCAAGTGACAGCAACAGCAAGGGCAGCAGATGAATCAGCAGATACAAGTATGCACATAATGTGCACTCGAGCTCATTCTTCTGCTGCACGAAAAAATATCTTCATACATCTTACATTGCCACAAGGTTATCCCAGAAGACCAAAGGATCCAGCTCATCCAATCGAAACGCCTGTGGTAGGAGGGTCGACAGGCTGGTCGTGCTGGCCTGTGAGAGAGTTTTTACAAGTAAATTTGATTCAGATCGTAAGTATTGCGTTACATGATTGCAACAAAGTCCATGAAATGGACTAACATGCAACGTCAAAGATTTACCCTTGTGCTCACACTAGGTAGATGTCTTCTAGGCGCTTGCGCTTCGTGTATTTGATTTGCCATTACCTCATAGCCAAGTGTGCTGCAAACATGTAAGACTTCAAGGAGTACTCCGGTTCCCACTCCTAGCGCAAAGCTCCTGACAGCAGGCTGCAATTGTAATTAGAGCAAAAGGAATAATAAGATAATCTTATGTTGAAGTTGCAGGCCCAGCAGGAGATAGCAGTGCTACATATCAGTGCTATGCACAAGCATAGGTAAACAAAAATCTGAACGACACTGTTTGATCTGGGATGTAATACTGATGAGCTTTTGCAAAAGAGACGGGTTTACCTCAAAAAATGGCCGCTCCTCTGTGAACTCTATGTCTGCAGCCTATTGCACAAAACGATTCAAGTTCTTGTTTTCTGGTGTTGTTAAACATCAAACACATCGCTTATGCAAAAAGGCACTTGTGGCCTTTATTTGATCACGCCTGATGATGGGTTGTTTTATACTGCAGATAATGCGTGCGGTCTACCTCCCCCAACCGATGCAGTAACGCAGCTAGTACACCTCTCACCTCCATTGCAGTTTTTTCTCTTCTAACGGCTCGGCCTGCCACTGGCGAGAGGTGGCTGCTCGGCCGTTTCTTTGCTGTGATGATGTAATTATAACGGCTAGCAGCTCCTTGCTGGTGCAAATGTGGCAGGAAGTATCGTGGATGTAGAGCTGTCTTGTTGCTGGCTCCTACTGCCAAGCCTCTGTTAAGGTGCACACTTCTTGCGCGCATCCCCTTGCAGTTTTGTTGTACTGTCTGTGCAGTAGGTATGTGTACGAGATTATTAAACAAATGTAATTTTGGTTCCGATTATTTTGCTCATGGGTCTGGTGAACCGGCCGTTGGAGTGTTAATAATTTTAAATATTGAGAAAGACCTGGTAATTTCACATCGGAGAAACTCAGCAACGCCATGTCAACCGCTCACAGGCCCACCTGGGTGAGTCCTTGGTGCAAGCTCGTTGAAACTTCCCTGTGAAGCTTCTCTTAACTTCAGAACTCTGCCACGGCTGTCTCTAATGGCCCAAAGCATCAACCATCATGTGGAAACCCCCTTGGGAGTTTGGCTAGTGTTGCTGCTAAAGTGCATGCCACCTGCTCATGTGCATGCCGTCAAGCTCACAAAACACAGGGCCGAGCATTTCCTACACTCGATTGCATGCCTGCCACACTCAAGCACACACTAAAAACACGCAGATGCACTCATGTACAAGATGACAAGCGCTAGCACGCTGCACTAATGCTTCTCCAAAATTCTAACCATTTAATGCGCATTAATCCCCCTTGTCAGACGTGCACATGCTTTGGTGTCCAACACATTTTCATTTCCGCCATTTCCGCAGGCCCCTGCCATGGGTGGAGAGGAGCAAGGAGGAGCCCGCTTCTTTGCACCTAGCAAGCAGCACAGTGTCCTGAACATGCCCTCGCACACCAAGCTGAAATTCAGGTGAGAATGCACCCAACTCGTGTGTAAGAACAGGCATCCACCCGATGGCGTGACGTGTTCAAAACGCACATAATGCCCAACGCAGTGTGCGAGAAAGTGTTATTGAAGTGCGCGCACGGGCTCACACGTTACCGCAGGCAAGACGGTCAGGCTGCACCTGCTGAGGTGAAAAAGAAAGACCTACGCGCTTTGGTGGAGGAGAAGGAGCGCATGCACTTCGCCAAGGCACGGGGTGTCAATTTTGAGGGTGGGTGAAGTGCTGCAAGTCTTTCGTGTACTCCTTCAGATTAGGGTTGACAATACATTTCGGCAATTACACCTTGTCCCCGTGATTCTTGCTACCTGGGTAGTTGGCACCATGCAAATGCCAAGCTATTGTTGCTGTTTTAGTTGTCTGGACAAGACATTAAGCTTTCCTCATCTCTCTTCAGATGAGCGCAAGCGTGACTTGGCCATGCTGGAGGCAGGGCCATCTGCAGATGGAGGAGGGGGTGGAGGAGGGAAGGGAGCGCCTAAGCCCCTCATCCCTAAAGCAGCAGATGCGGACGAGGAGGACGAGGGAGAGATCAGCAGTAGCTCGGACGAAGAGGAGGTGTGAAGGGGAATGATGAGTCAATCGGCTTCTTGTTCAGTACATTGCGTGTTTTAAAGCAATCCCAGGGTCCCAGGGTAGGCTCTCTTAATGCAAAAGGATTAATAAGGCAGTTACAGCCTTTGCAGGGCAGAAGAGTGTGTCCATTTGAGATTTGGTCTTGTTTATCCACGCAGCTGCTTGTACAACGCTGTGCAAAAGAACACACGTAAGACAGTGGCACTAGGATGCGCGTGTGTTGGAGGACGCGCTTGCAGTGGTTCACAGAGAACCAGAAACAGGCTGTCTCAACGCAACTTGTTCCATGATACCTTAGTAAATTGCACTGACTGCTCGTTATCAGGTCTCTCTCTCTCTCTCTCTCTCTCTCTCTCTCTCTCTCTCTCTCACACACACACACACACACACACACACTCTCTCTCTCTCACTCTGAATCACTGACTCTACATTCATTATAAAGTTGTGCACACACAATTGTTCACTCCAGGATGAAGAGGCAGCCCTGTTAGCGGAGTTAGACAGGATAAAAAAGGAGCGGGCAGAAGAGGCCAGGAAAAAGGTGGGTGCCAATTGTCAATGGGCTATGGATCGGACGACGCCCTGCACTTCAAAAGATGACTTGTAAGACAAAACGAGGCCTTGCCTTGCCCCATACAGAGGTCGAGTCATCTCACCATCGTACATGAACTTGTACAAAACGAGGAAGCAAGCTATATATCTGAGCACTAAAAACGGCTTTGCTGCCCGCATTTGATACCTGTACTTCCACATTAATTGTTTCAGCCACCATTCACAATGACTTCAGCCCCTTGTGATGACACTAGCAAGCAAGCGCATCATACGCACCTTTGTAATTGTGCGCACTATTTCCATCTTGCTTCCTTTGCCCATTCAGGCCATTGAGGAGGAAGCAAGGGCTGGCAAGGAGAAGGAGAAAGAACTTGTAGGGGGCAACCCGCTGTTAGGGCTGGCAGGAGACGTGACTTTCAACCTGAAGCGCAGGTGGGGCAGAATGACTAGGATTTGTATGTATGGCGTGGAGAATGAATGAACTGTAATGCAATTGTGATATCTTTTTTGATATAGAAATAGCACAGGAAGCATTTGTGAGGTGCTCTGTGAGAACTCGTGCTCTGCGTGTAAAGGACAACACGTGCTCTGTGTTAAGGACAACACGTGCTCTGTGTGAACACGTGCTCTGCGTGTAAAAGACAACACATGCTTTGTGTGTAAAGGACAACACGTGCTCTGTGTGTAAAGGACAACACGTGCTCTGTGTGAACACGTGCTCTGTGTGTAAAGGACAACACGTGCTCTGTGCAAAGGACAACACGTTACACCCAGCTGAAGTGCTTCAGCCTTCAGCAAATACTTCAGACTCTGATTGGCACAGTAAGCTTTGAGCATGGCTCAACTCATTTCTGTATATTCGACACGTGTATATTGTGTGTTTAAAGGTGCTGCAGCATCTTTTCCAGCACGCACCCAACACCATCACTGCCAACCAATGCAGCTACGCAGCTGGTTAACCTCCCACCTCCAGTGCACTTTCTCCTCTCCTAACGGCTCAACCGTTTTATTGCTGTGATGATGTAATCATAAGGCTAGCAGCTCCTTGCTGGGTGGCAGGATGGCAGACTGGCATGATGGCAGGATGGCAGATTGGCATACTGGCATAATGTATCGCAGCTGCAGAGCTGTCTTGTTGCTGACTCCTACAGCCAAGCCTCTGTTAAGGTGCACACTTCTTGCGCGCATTCCCTTGCAGTTGTTGTTGATACTGTCTGTGTAGTGGGTGTGTATGTGTTCATACGAAAGTTACAAACTGTAAAAGATATTGGCTCCAATGCTTTTGGTCATGGGTCTGTTTTGAACTGGTCGTTGGAGTTTAACATTTATAGAGTTGACCAGAACCGTATGTGGGATATATGTATACCCTACATATATACACTTTTGGACCGTATATACACTTTTAAACAGTATATAAACCGTATCTTGTGAGCCACTTCCACGATTATAAATATATCATCGGAATCCTCAGCTCGAGCTTTATTTGCCACCCTTTTTGAGCAATTTGGGTAAAAGGGGGGGACATGTGTAAATGTCCGAGGTACACGCGCTCGGGTGCAGGCCGCAGGGTGAGTCAAGCCAATAGAGCAATTCACTTTGAACCTCCACGATTGTGTCATCATGAGATGGTATAAGTCTGAAGAAATGGAAGCGATGTGAGGCTGTGCAAGCCAGTTGTGGTTGCCTGGTAGGTCATGTGTGCACGGGCGTCCGTATCTCAGTTTTGGCCCCGTACCTCTGCAACACTTCAGTTTCAGGTCTTGATGAAGATCCAGATGGATGCAAAATATAAAGGAGCAGATTGGCACCCTTTTGGTCTGGGTGGGAGCACTGGTAGGGGGGTATGGGGGGTGGGTGGTCCCTCAGGGGTATACCCCCAAAAGTACACGTGTCTTTTGAAGTTCCAGAAATAAAAATTGAACACCCTCCTGTTAGGGGGGTCACGTGTAGCTCTTAAAGAGCTCTGATAGATTTATACTAACCAAAATTGAAAGGTCGGGGAGCTATGCTTGCCGGTGGCACAAAAAATATACAAGCACACAGACACACACTGTCACTGTCACGAGACCCCTCTTCTTCCCTCACCCCATCAAATTACCCCATTTGTGTATGCACGTTTGTGTATGCATTCGTGTGTGTGTTTTGTGTTTGTGTGTGTGTGTGTATGTGTGCGTGTGCAAAAAATGTACGTGCGTGTATTCGTGTAGTGCGTGCATGTGTGTGTGCATTTGTGCGCGTGCTGGGGTTTCGTGCATGGACACGTGCGTGTGCGTGCATGTACATATGTATATGCGTGTGCGTGCATGTACATGTATATATGCGTGTGCGTGTACTTGCTGATGGTTGTATGCATGCGCGCGTGCATGCACACGTGTTCGTGCGCATGCTTACATGTGCGTGTGCGTGTACTTGCTGATGGTTGTATTCATGCGTCGGTGTGTGCTTGTGCGGATGCATTTGCTTGCGTGCTAAATTTCGTACATGCACGCGTTTATGTGTGCGTGAGCGTGCACGTACATGTGTATACGTGTGCACGTCCATTTATCTTGGTGTGTTTGTGTGTGCTTCTGTGCACACAGGTATCCGTGCACGTATGTGTGCGTATGTGCGCGTGTGCGGGGTTGCGTGCATGCACACGTGCGTTAGTGGGAGTGTGTGTGTACCGTCTCTGTCCCTGCATCATCTTTGACCTGGAAATCCTCAGTGGGTTAGGCATGCATGTCCTGAGAGCAACCCTGCTTGTACTTAAACTATGTTGCTTCTGTATCCTCTGCTGAATACTTGCTGTCGAACCACTGGCTGCTGTTCAACCATTTGAGAATTCCTCTTTATGGGGGATACAGCTTACACATAAAGAGAATTGTTCAAAATTTCCCGAAAACAGGGGCCTTAAATTTTGTGATCTCAAAGGCCAGGGGAAGGTCACTTCTGACTGCTCATTCAGACGGTATATATACAAAAAAGTTGTAAGTATACGCCCAGCTTGATCTTCATACAGATATGGCGGAAAATAACATACAATATAATATATAATCGGCGTATATATATATACTTATACGGTTCTGGCCAACCTTACACATTTAAATTAGTTAATACTTGATTATTACACATTGAAGAAACACAGCATGCCATGTCAACTGGTATAATTCATGCTCGCAAAACAAATGTAGAGCATCCCTTACACGCAATTGCACACCTAAGCGCACGCACACATTCATGCACAAAACCACACGCTTAACGATTGCTTGCTCATCCTCTGAATTGAGGTGCCATCTAGGCTCAAACATCGATTGGCAGTAGATGTCACTGTTTCCTTGCCCAGAAAGTAAGCGGTCTAGTTGCGTAATAGGCTGTGGGTGGGTTTTTATCGATCAAGTTACGAATTGTGCCTGATTGATCTCTCCCTATGCTTGTATAACAGCAATAATGCTAGACACCTGGTATGCAGATTAGTCCTATGACTTTGTGTACAAGCTTTTTCAGGCTGATATAATGACGAACTTGCCTGGAAGGAGCCTGCTGAGATCGTTATGTTGTCAGCAATCTTCCAACTTGCGGAGTGCTGTTCCTACTTCTATTGTATGAAGCCATGAAAAACTGCTTTACAGCTAATACTCGGCTACACTAGGCCTTGCGGGAAATTAATTCGCTGAGGCTTTGTGTGATTGTGTGTCACGCAACGCAGGTGGGACGATGACGTGGTGTTTAAAAACCAGACACGCAGCGAGCCCAAGGCCCAGAAGCGCTTCATCAATGACACCATCCGGAATGATTTTCACAAGCGCTTCTTGCAGAAATATATCAGATAAGCATATTTCAGCAATTTGAGAAATTATTAATTCATTAGATTCTTTTTTACTCAACATGCACCATGTAAAAAACAAATATTGGAAAGTCCCCGAAGGTGTAAACCAAACTGAGGGAGACTGGGAGCACCCCAGCAGCACCGCCAGCCACCAGCAGAGCCACCAACCCCAGACTGCATCGGCCCAAAGACCTCAGCAATCCTCGGCGTGACATCCACCTCGTTGAGATCAAGTACTGTGAGGACAACAGACCTCAGAACCAGTTGAACGCCGCAAAGGAACAGCACAAAGACCTATGCAACATTCTCCAAGGAGCCTCTATTACTCTCCGCATCATCCTTTTGGGTGTGGGCGGCACCATCTACAACACCCACACTCTGAAGCCTTTCAAAGAACTGGGTCTCGATTCTCAAAGAGTTAAGCTGCTTAATTTAAGAAGCTTGCCCCCAAGCTCCATGTGGGGGTTACAAGGGGGTTACAAGGATGGCCTACAGCCCGAGTCTCTGGCTGATGGCAATTGGCTGGTGAAACAAAATCAACCAGTGTCGAAAATTGAAACTAAATCTGACACAAACTTGAGGAGTCTGTATGAGTCTTGATTCAGGAATGCATTGATCTCAAAATCAGTGATACTGTGATGACAAGTTAAGAAAGGAATAAATTCAGAGCTCGAAGGAGCAAACACACGCAGAGTCTTAAACATTCCTTCAAAGAGGTCTCTGTATCTCATGCGCAGCTCGCACACTTCAACACACTTGCAGAAGAAAAGCACATGCTTCTCATCTTGAACTTCTCCACACTCACATTTATCACAAAGGCTAGAACCACCATGCCATTTGCAAGACTCTTTTTTTTTTTTTTGGTGGGGGTTGTTACACGGTCCTCAGCAAGGGCCTGACAGAATGAAGGAAAAAACCTAAAAGACTGGGAAAAGGAAAACTCCTGCCTAAACAGAAAAACCCTCCTTGAAAAA
>Ga0307942_1001289_pt1 | contig 19802 bp, 25 predicted proteins | sample OrgLakmetagen175_FD_201846 | JGI IMG/M metagenome (GOLD analysis project Ga0307942, IMG submission 201846) | Saline water microbial communities from Organic Lake, Antarctica - #175 | ecosystem: Environmental > Aquatic > Non-marine Saline and Alkaline > Saline | place: Antarctica: Organic Lake... | reverse complement strand
TCACTTCCTAGTGACACGTTTACTGAGAAGCCCCTTGATTTCGGCCCAGTGGATGCTTTTCGAATGCGTGCAAGCATGCTCCGTGGACATTAACATGCTCAGGAACCGACTTGCTGTGGCGCTGCAGCACTAGCTAGACATACAGGATGGTATTATAAAAAGTTTATAACGTATGATTGGGACCTACTGTGAGGACTTCGTTTTTCCAGCTCACATTTTTTTGGAAGTGACAGTGAAGAAGCCGCAACATATATAACATATCACATTTTTATTTGAGCCACTCTGCAGCATCTTTCCGCCGGTGGCGTCTGTTTCTAGGTGAAACCTCGATGGAGCTCCCCCTCCCCATCGCATCACCAGGGGGCACGCTCGATTCACAGTTAGGAGGCAGAGGTGTACGCGAGCCGGCGGAGCATAGCAACAAGGAGGGCTTTGAACCAAGCGTGCTGTGAGTTACGGTTGAAGAGGGTTGGCAGGGAGCAGGGCACGCATAATCAGTGCGATCCTGTATTCGTATACAGTTCCAGTTTCGTTTTGAGGTGCTCTAGCATAGTTTTCCCGGTTATGCCCACCCGACCTTCCTGTGAGCTTCAACCGAATTTTTTTCCCCTCCCGATTGCCCATCCAACATCCAACGCAGATACGTTGGAGGGCTGCCCTGCTATACAAGCCCCGCGCTCCTGGCACAGCTTTTTTTTGCTTTTGGGCCAAGGGACGTGAAAGTAGTGAAGGTGGGCATTGCAGAGCTCTTTCACACTCTCGTATTTTTTGGAGCTGATAGATTAGAGGCAATCAAGCTTGCGGGTCAGACAGACGGTGTCTTTGTGCTTGCATGAGTGGTGCTGGAAGACAACAAGGAGCACACACGCTGTCAATGTAGTCTCCCCCAATGGGGGGTGGAGCCTGGCAGGCAACATGGTTCGCTCCTTGGCACAGCAGGTGCATTGTGTCCTCCCATCTCCCACAACTAACTAGACACATATTTGTTGTGCCCTTTGCATATGTGCGTGTGATTACAGGAAGCCAAGTTATCATATAGACAAATGGTCATTGAGTACTTATCAGGCTTCTTGGCAGGGCTGGGCTAGTATAATGGTTTGTCCATGTGTTTGCCCTTCAGCCTGTGCTCCTTGTTCATAGTATGTATACATAATTTTTAATCAAACCTGCCCTTTCTACCATAAAAACCCACTGTCTCTGGTTTTGACTTTGTGCTTACTAACTTTTCTTACTTGTATTAATGCTTGCGGGAATTTCTTGCACGCAGGCGGTGCTACTTAAGTGGTGCGTATAAAATGGCGTCAGCAAGGAGTGCAGAGCACATATACACACACACAGAAGCGTACACACTTGCACATGCCCACATGCACCCGCACTCACACACGCACAAGCATACAGAATCACACACCCACGCATATACAAGCGCGTGCACTCACACAATCCCTCTGATAAGTTTGATAAATACATAGCTTACCTGCAAGGGGTCATCAGTGGACAGTGACACTGACAGACCACGCGCAAAGAACGCGGGAAAGGGGTTCTTGTGGTAGTCTAGGAACAAGGTGTTGTTGGAAAGGGGAGACATGCAGAGTCCGATCTGGGCCAGGTAGTACAAGTACTGGGGGAAAGGAGCACAAAGGGGGAGGGGTTATTTGATCGCATTGGCTCCGGTAGAAAGAAATATTAGTCATCCCACATCAAGCACAACTAACGATCCGCATTTCATGCAGATTTTTGAGAAAAGGTGACTCAACCCCCGCTAAAAGGTACTGTAACCGCACCTCATGCTCTGTACACACAACCATTGCACAGACATCCATATGCACCAACAAGACTGAGGACGAAGTTTAATTTGTCGGGTGTGTAAGTCCAAATTAGTAAAACAAGCACGAGGTAGGCTGTTACGGCAACATGATAACTGCAGGGGTGATTAGGCGGTGGTACGACATAGACAAGACGTGGATGATGTCTGAACTATATGAGTGGTGTCTGAACTCTGCCGAATGATCAGACGGAGTTCAAGTGTGACTGATGGCAGTTTGATGGCACTCACCTGCAGCTTGAGAGACACAGATAAGACGTAAATGATGCACACAGATAAGACGTAAATGATACACACATAGATAAGACGTAAATGATACACACACAGATCACGGTGTGATGGCACACACCTGCAGCATGGGAGACTTGCGCAGGTTGATGCCGTGCGCAATGTTCTCACACAGCATGAAGGCTGAGGCCAAGTGGTCCACATCACCTGCCTCACCCGCATGGGGCCGGAAGGAGAAGGTGTTGAGGCCGCGGGACTCTCTGTGAAAGAGTGTGTTAACGTAGATGTGTGTGTGTGGTGCGTGTATGTATGTGTATGTGTGCACGCATGCTTGTGAATGTTTGCGTTGTTTATTGTGAATAAGCACAAGTGCCCTTATGTTTGCGGCAGATCAATAGGGCAGCAGTGGCGTGCCATGATTAGGGAATCACTGTATGACAAGGACTACCAAGAGCTAGCTGCACTAGTGCTTGAGTGAAAGCATCCATCAAGCCTCAGCCTTAGCTATATCGTTTAGAAGGCAAGCTTCTGGGGTGCCTCAAGCCAAAATACAATAATTTGCTGAAGAGGGAGACACAGGAATGCATTAAATGTTGACTGCCTACTCTGCACCCTTAGCTTGCAGACAGCTTTGTCCTACCGCACTTGATGAACGCGAAAGTCATGTCTGACCCCTACCTGAACTTGTTGAGCACAAATAGGTTGGCGTACACATAATACGCGTAGTAAGAGTAGGCACAGTTGTGTTTAGAGTTCCACTCGGCGGGGGGGGGGCAGTGCTTGGTGGGCCTGCGCTCCGGCTTGGATTCGTCATCCACCATGTCAAAGCCTACGACCTGTGTGGGAAAAGGGGGTCGCATCAATGAGATATTGGTGAGAGAAGCCCAGTTTTCCACCGTGTCAGAGTCAACAATTTGTGTAGCAAAGGAAATTGGTGGGAATGCTTGATGAAGTACTGGAAAGACGCGCGTCATCTTTCCACCGTATCACAGGCAATGACCTGCATGGCGTCGTAGCTTCATGCAAGGGTGTCTAATTGAAAGAAATGGTGGGCCGGGGCTGAGCAAGGCTTGTGGCAGTCTAAGCATGTATCTATTTTTCTACACAATCCTCTGACCTGCACAGCTCATGTGCTCATGCGCGCTAGTCGGCACACGTAACACTTGCATGCATTGCCTTTTCATGGCGTAATTGAAGCAGGAAAAGCTTCTTGCCCTGTTTCACTCTAAAGCATTGTAACAGCAGCTGAAGTACACATGCGCACCACTTGTATAGCCACTGTTTGGGCTCATACACAAGCGCGACATACCTGGGACAAGTATACGTGCAGTTGAGGGTGCGAGGCAGGGTCCTTGGTCACAGCAAACAGAGGCTCAAAGATGTTGTCCAGCATCTGTGCAACGGGGGGCGTGATTGGTGTGTCGTAGCTTACACAAAGATTCCATAATTGCAGGCATCAGCTAGAACGATTGCAACCCAGCTCCTGCGTGTGGCAGTGTGCTGAACCTGCTAGTCTCTATGGATAAGATCGATGATTATTGATCATGACAAGATCATCACTATGGCAGGGCAGCTTACTGCGTCCTTTTCAGTCCGCACCTGCTGGAAGTTGTCAATGACGCCAGTGTTCTTGTACACGTTGTAAAGACGAGGAATCTGCAGGAGCCATTTTACAACGCACAACAAGCAAGGGATTCAGGCTTGGGACCAGAGAACGTTAACAAAATGTACTGTGCTCCTGATAGCTCCAAATTGACAACTTTGATTCTCCACTCCAGTGCGTAATTACTGGGAGAGACACATAGGACATGCCTGATCAGGAATGCATTACAGCTCCGACCGCGTGCAGGGGGCTTACTGCATCGACACTACAGGCTTTCTGCATCAACACTACGGGCTGACTGCATCAACACTACGGGCTGACTGCATCAACACTACGGGCTTACTGCATCAACACTATCAAATGTATGTGCTCAGGTACTTATATGCATGTGTGCTGTAAACAGATTAATTTGAGTGTATAGAACTCCAATCACAGGCTGGTCAGCACCACAGCTCTCCTTGTGTGACATGTTGAGCTCATGCTGGCAAGCTGAGAGAGCACACGACCATTGACGTGACAATCATGTACATTAGAACGAATCTAGATGAGAGGTAGGCACACCTGGATGAGCCAGACGTTGTTATTGCTGAACAGCTCGTTGGCAGCCACCCAAGAGGCCAAAATGTCCTGTACGCGCAACGCAACTTTGTTGATTAGCCCAGGTTGAACGCCCTAGTAACCTAAACTGAACAGACACTCCTGCACACACAACTAACAACACAACCTAAGTTCACAGAGCATCCATGCGTTTGTGCCAGGGTTGTTCAGTTCGTTTTTCTGGGAGCAAGGGTTCGATAAAGTGCGTGAAAGTTCTAGAATTCTCGAACTGTTTGAAGGGTTCGATGTGCAATTCAGGAAAAGGGACCCCTGACCTTCCCCAACCGCCTCAAAAATTTCACAGTTCGTTGAGAATGTTTATACATTAATAATGGGAAAAGAAAAGGACCCGGAACGGGACCATGCAACCATCCAGCTGAAAGGGCCGGGGTACAAGTGTACTGCGCCCACTAGTTTGTAGGTGGTGCTCCCAATATCACTTTAGACGAGACATGCAAGAAATATGCTGTGCCGGAGTGTGAAATAGAGGACGTCGTGGCGGGGCGGCTCGCGCCATCGATGACACAGGACACCACATAGCGTGTCCAAGGACAGGAACAACTCAGCAGCAGGGTCAGCAGCAGCAAGAGCAGCAGAATGGGGGGCTCAGGCCATCATGCAGCATGAGCATGAAACACACAAACACAACACGCACGCATCTGCACGCACGCACATGTACATACACACATGCACACGCACGTGCACATACACGCAAACGCACACACGCACAATCATGCACACACACATACACACACATTTGGAGGCCACCATAGATGGGACAAGGTGTTTACTGAAAGAATGGGAACAGCAAGTTTGAGCCTCAAGTTTGAGTGGCCAGGGTCCTCCTGCCCTTTTAAGGCTTTATAATTCGACGGACTCTTAAAAGTTAGTCGAACACTGACTGAACTCCGAACGTCACTTTACAAATTCGTTAAAATGCGTGAGAGTCCGCGAACCCCAACTTTTGGCCCAACCTCGAACTGAACAACCATGGTTTGTGCTAACATAACTCATGATTCCTGTGCCTCCCTAAATTGTCATATCCTCTTCTTTGCTATTCCTTTCAATTCTCAAGGGATTTAATGCTTCAACCCTATCACAGGGCTTATTTTAACAGGGAAGCGTGCATATGCATACATTGTAATACCTCCTGCTGCAAGCCACGCAAAGTTCCACCTCCCATAATCTTTGCACCTATCGTTTTGGGCACGCTTTAAACATCGTTAAGCACACACAGCTCCACCACCGACTTGCCATCAATCGGCAGAAAACCAAACCACCTTAACAGCCTCGCAGAAAGTCCTATCCATCCTTTTACTCCTCTTTCTTTTTATTTTCTTGCCAGGAACAATACCTGCCGGAAACAATGTACAAGGACGCACCCATTCCATGGCCTTACGCCCATAGATGGACACTCGCATCTCTGCATGCTGGTACTTGCTCGACTCCAGGTCATTAAACACCTCCTTGGTCAGCTCTGCTAGGAAGCTGCAGTGAGAAAGAAATGACAAGCAAACGTTTCATTTCCTGTGCATTTGTGAAGGCATTGAAGCTCAGTTGATCGCTCATGCAGCTGATTGGAACGGTTGGGTTCAGAACAGAGTAATGCCAGTTTGTGTTGGTTTTACGGTACCCTGATTGATAGCTGGCAAGACTATCTACATCAGAGCAAGGACCTACAGGGTTGGGCTACACGAGACAGCGAGCTGTCAGGTCAACTCACCAACAAAGGCAGGGATACAGGATTCCAGCACATTGACAAACACCCCCCCACAAGCGCAGGCAGAGCGCTCTCCAACCAACATGCAGATGTGTAGGGGTCAAGACCGGATTGTTTGGAGCATCAATCAATACCAATCTAGCATGCACTCATGCTGCTTTGTACGAAGCAGGTTCAGAGGTCCTAACATATGACAACTACACGGGCTCTGGTCCAAATTGACGCAAAGCACCTTTAGATGACGAGGTAAGAACATGAGCGAGTCTGAAAATGGTAACCAAACACATCACGCACAGGTGCATTTGATCTGTACACCAGTTCTCAACCTTCCTTGCAACACCTTTCATAGCTTCCCCCCACACACCAGGTACTAAACTTACCACACAAGGCAGGGCACACGTTCACAGGCACACCCACCGTCCGTGGATGAGGTTGTCTTGCTTGATAAAGATCTCACGCAGCCGTGACTGCCCAAAGGGGTTGTACCTACAACGACATTCAATACAGGGTTGCAACAGGAGTAAATGAGAAAAAAAGGCTCCTATAGTTGTGCCAAAGCAGCTGCTTGTTTGATGTAGGGAGCGTGTCATTGCCTTCCACAGTCCCATTCTTTTCTCCAATTTTCTTGCCTAGGCCTTTAGAGGGTGTTTATACGTGTCAGTGCCTGCAACAGTTTTGGATGGTCTTTTTCACCACTTTTTTTAAAGGGCAGGTTTGATGTGGGGAGCATGCCATTGCCTGCATCAGTTACGAACTAGCCTTTTATAATGAGTTGTGATTGAAAAGTTCCAACCCTCTATTTACCATCCTCCCCTTTGACAGGTACTGTTAAAGTGAGAGAAGAAGAAGAGACAGAAAGGGAGGATAACCCAATGCACACGCTTTCTACTGAATTAAGCCTCCTACTGTGTCTCAAACTCCTAGCAACCTTCCTGCTTGCTGCGTGCAAATCAAACCTCAATCTGTCCAGAGTAAATTTAAGGGGCCACACTTCAAGAAACTGTAGCCATCAAAGCTGTGGGACAGCTGGGATTGCACGTCCAAGGCGCACGCACACATACACACATTATATGTAATATATATCCCCCACACACACATACGCACACGCGCGCACGCACACAGGCACGCACGCACACACGCACTTGAGGTTGAAGCGATCAAAGCGGTGGAACAGCGATTTGTCTGCGTGCATGTCCAAGGTGTCAACATTCAAATCGTAGCCCGTCAGGTTAAGCGACTCAAAGACCTGCGACAGTAAAGGCAGAAACAAAATTAAAACGAGGCACTCCAGACAGCTGCTGCTTTGGTTGAGCACATAATTATTTGGAGACAAGACGTTAGTGCAGGATGCACACACACGCCTCTTGTGCATGCAAGGCGGCGTTTCTGGTGGTGCAATTGCCAACATGCAAGGCAGCAATGTCGTGGCTGTGTTGGTTGTGTGCCATTGTTGCCTTAAGCAAAAAGAAAACGCTGAACATTTAATTAATACCGTACTGCGCTTGGTTGTTTTGCAAATAAATGAATATTAATTAGGGCCCCTAGCAATAAATCAGGCTGAACAAAATAAAGTTGTTCTGAACCTCGCAAAACTTCGACTTGCCAGCGGGGACGATTCTGGGCTAAGTACGGTATGCAAAGGACCCCCATCGTTTTCAGGGGCAACCTTCATCATTATGGCCGAGTTGCACCCTAAGAAGCGGACGGGTTTGGGGAGCTTCTGAGGCTGACATTGCCCTGAGCAAGCGTGCAAGCACCTGCTGCTGACCAGCAAGTATCTTTCCTTCTTCATTTGGACTTTAGGCAGACCCATGCACAGCCTTCTATGGAGGTTCAAGCTTCTTCAGGAGAGAAGCCCTGCTTATGGCGTAGCTGCTGTCTGAGGTGCAAACTCCTGGAGCGTGGTGTGCTTGCATTCAGCAGGCAGCCATCCTCTAGCAGCAGCACAAGCTTCCAGAGGCACCCATTAGAAGGAGCGAAGCCCATAAAATCGCAAATTTCGCAAAATTTTCCAACTTTTAAAGGACTTCGCAAAACCTAATTGCTCGTAAATTAAATATTCTAATTATTTGGGCACCTTGCAAAAAGTAGGCCTTGCAATACTTAAAGCGCAGTACAGTGAATGAGTGAAAGAACTATTAAACAATTTTATAAGGCACAATCATGTAAACTTGTGCCAATGCTCATAACAAACACACACATAACATATACATACAAATGTATAGGGTTGGCAAGAAACGCACACATACAGCATTGATAACCATGTCCAGGAAGATTTCTTTGGCAACAAATTGTAAGTACATGTATGACATGGCTCTGGCCATTCCTAACAGTATAAAGCCTTGCGAGCCACGCACCTCCTTGAGGGTAAGGTACTTGCCATCCCTGAAGATGACGACCTCATCGGGCTCTTTGCGCAGCTTTGACTTGATGAAGCGAAGCAAGTGCTTCTGGTGCATGCATGCGCTATGGTGGATGTGGGTGTCGACCTGTGGGCGCGGCAAAATTTGATGAAAGGTGAGCAGCACGGGTAGGGTGTTGGTTATTGGCTTTGGGTGTCGATGCCGAATGGCATGGCTCAGCTTGGCAATGCCAGCTAGGAAGTTTTCTAAGGAGGAGTGTGACACGAAGAGGGAGGCCGAGGACGGTGACAAGAAGATTCTCATTAAATTGAAACGCAAAGTTCCCACTCACTTTGCGAACATTGTAAAAGTCACGATGGGGGGCAGCTTTCTGGCTCAGGAACTCCTTGTCCGTGTTGAGCATGACATGCAGGTTGAACTTCTGCTCCAGCAGTATCAGCCTGATGAAGGGGGGGCACGGGAAGAGCGTGGGTCCACAGTTGCCATTTATACTGACGTGTTACATTCAGGAGATTACAGGCACACAAGCACAAGCATACGAACATGCAAACGCACAAAGAGACACACACACATACAAGTACGAACAACAACACAAACACACACACCTGTGATGGCACAGGGACTTGACAGGCCCCAGTGCTGCATACCGCAGAATGCGGTTCATGCTGGTGAAAAACTCAGCTGCAGTTCCAGGGACCTACGAATGGTGCAAGCGGACCAAACGTGTGTCATGGCTCAAGAGTGCTCAGGTAGGAGGGCTGTGAACTTGTTCTGCCTCTTGCTGCTGTGCCACATGACCACACAGAGTGAAGGGTAAGCACCTCATGTGTCAGCTGATTTGTTACAAGCTGCTGAGCTATAGTGAGGTGCCTGACCGTAATCAGCAGTACCCAGGCAGCACAGTTTTTGAAAGAGATGCTCGGGACTGGTCATGTTTCTTAGCCCAGGATCACTGGAGAGTTGGTTTTTAAATGGTTTCAAGTTATGTTCAAGCAAGTGCGCACAGGCATGAGGAGTTTAAAATACACTTACGACAGTTTCAACAAGACTCGCGCCAAAAATGCAGGGCACATTGCTTCGCCAATGTAAGAGTAAGGAGCTTGTCAGTAACTTCAAACCTGCCACAAGTAAGCTAGTTTGGCGCTTATCAGCCAATGAATTAACTCATCAAAAATTATAACCAGCTACATGAAGGGCAATCACGGCGTTTTTTTACACCTTCTTACCCAGCAATGTGCTTAATATTTTGACCCCCAGAATGCAGACATGCTCACAGTGCTGTTCCCGTCCACTGACACATACAAAACCAACCCATGATGTCAAAATGCGTGCCATGCAGGCAGTCGTCGCTGCATTCTTTGCACAGACACGAACGACCCCACCGGGGTCACATCCCAAACAGTGTTGCCTACCTGATACAGGTTTTCATTGCTGCGCTCGTCTGCGTACACGTGCATGACCCCATCCACCATCTCGTAGGAATGCGAGGTAGCTGGCATGGGGGAGTACTGCAGAGGGATGGGGCTCACGTCAGCAGGAGTGGCTGCCTCAGGTTCTGCAGTCCTCTTGTCGGGTGAGTTGGCAGACTGATTCAACATCAAATGTAAAAGGAGACGTTGTAATCTGATATTCCGATTCGGGCAACTGGAAAGGGCATGTGCTTTGCATGTGCAGGTGACTCGTGAAAGTGTGCTGCGGTATGCTGTACCCTTCTGGCACATTAGCAAGTGCGTCGATTTCTGCTGTGGGGTGCACACTCAAGGAACAAATGCAAGCAAAGCGTGCACCTGATTTTGCAATCGGGTACACATTTGTGGTCCACATCCATCTACTGGTAGATGCACCTGCTACAGGGAAGGTCTACAAACTGGACAATTTAAACTGAGAAGTCGCTCAATTTAACAAGCACAAAGCGTAAACGGAGCCATCTGTTAATGCTTGAAGATATAATTGACATCTGTTTAGCAGAGCATATCTTAATTCTTCCTTAGGAAACGTCAGTCCAAAAGGCCGCTGACAAACGGAGCCCATGCAACCATCGCTCTCGGCACGTGCCAAAACCAAGAAAGTTACTGATCACAGACTCGTTCACTTGTTTATTCATTTCTGGTTTAGTACTCGGAACCAAATCCCTGTCAGTTACTCCTTTTAGTATGTAACAGAGGTCCCCAAAATGCAGATACCCTACCTCCAAGCAAGTTGTAAGATAAGTACCAAAGCGAGTATGCATGTTGCACTAAAGCACTACTACAGCATGCCAAATTGAAAGCTCATAAACATTTATGCACACACATTCACGCAATCAATCAGCCTGTGCCGTACCTGGAACAGCCACTTCTTGCGCAGGTCAATGCACTCCACGAGCATGGCACATGCCTCTTCCAGCTCATCAGTCATTGCAGCTTCCTGCACGCACGACGTGGCACAATGCTGCAGTTGCTGCATTGTATACCGTGTGTGTTCCAATGCATGCTACGCCACAAAATACATTGTATTCCATTCATGCCAAAATGTATGAACTGAAGCCGACAAACCCCCCCTCTGCAGCTTTACGAGCCTGTGTCGTTTCCCTCCAGAAAGGGAGACGAGTTGTGGCTCGTCTCCCTTTCTGGCAAGTTTAAAGTCTGCCATGGACGCACGCTAATTATTTGCAACACAGATCTTCATATATCTTTAGAGGCAACTCAGATTAACTTCATTCACACAAGGTAAGGAGGCAGGCCTTGAGGAATCGTAAGCAATCATTTAGGAGAGGAAAGGGCAACTCTTGTGTGTGCTGTTTGCCTATACCTATTGCATATACCTATTTGCGTTTGTGAGATAGAGAGAGCCCAAAACCAAGCACAAATATTTCACCCTGTAAATGAAAACTTGGTAGATAGTGGCAGGTACGTAGGATAGTTGCTTGGGCAGTGATGTAAGGCAACGCAAGGTTAAGCTATGGTGCGTATGTTACAAGAAAGCTGTTGCCTAGACTGAAGGCCTGGTGGTAGGAATACTGCGAAACGCACGTGTGCAGAGTGCAGGCTCTGGCCTTTCCAGCTGGAGCTGGGCCCACACTATGGTGCACACCTATAATCCACACGCTCACGCGCATCTAGCTGATTGAATTCTGACTCCATGTGAGGGGTTTGGTATAGGTACTTGGATCTAAGTACTTGAATGCAACAACTTTGATGCGAATATCACTCCTTTGCTACCCACTGACGTAATCACGCTGCAGCACTTGAATGTAGTGGTACTTCAAACTACGTACTTCAGCGTAAGCACTTTGATGTAAGCGTCACTTCTTTGCTACTCACCGGTGTTATCACTCGGCAGTAGTCGTCACTGTTGGCGATCATGGCATCCCCAGCCTTGGACTGCAGGATGCAATAGGAACAAAACACAGAGGCTTGTATACGCGATTAGGGTCTGTGGGTCATTGTAGTCATTGTACAAACAGACTGTGTCGCCATATACACGTATAGGATTCCCTGCTGGATGTTTCTGTGCCGTGCGCGTGCACCGGATACATTGGGCTACTGCCGTCCCTTCATTGCCTAGCATGCCAGTCTGGAAAGTTCTTCTTGCTGGTGAGGAGGGGAAGAAGGCAAGACACTTGTACATATATTTGCTGCCATACAGGGGCAGGTGTAATGTAAGGCAATGTGCTTGAGCAGGCAGGGTGAGTGAGTGAGTGGCGAGTGCCGATATGTCGGTCCACGATGACACGACAAGTTGAATGAACACAAGAGACCTTTCTTGAGGCTTATGACTACATACACACAGAAATGCCAGGCGTCTTGCATTTAAGTCAAAACGCCCTTCACTCTGCTGCATATTGATAAAAAAGAAAATATGAGTGGATAGCTTTTAAAAGATTCGGTCTTTTGGGCTGTGCCTTTTCAGAGAAACTAAGCTCTGAGCTTCATCACGGTCTCAACTTAGGAAGAAAGATGCAATACACACGCACAAGTTGGTATGCTTTCCTTCTCTCACCGACATAGACAGGAAATCACAAAACCCCATTGCATCATTTCACCCCCTTTCACCTTCTCGGGCATGGCAGCTTGGTACGGGGGGGGGTGCAGTGCCTGGCTGGCTGCATTAAGGGCCATGGCCTGCAAGTTGTTGTGGCTGTTCATTGCAGCAGGGGGGGGGAGCACGCTCTTTGCAGCATGAGCAGTGTCCTGCGCAAGGTCAATTAAATGTAGCAAAGGATGCTGTATGGTTGAAATTATCCACATCTGAGGACATCAACCCGTGCTCATAGCCACAGCGCCCTGCACAAGGCCGTTCACTGAACTCGCATAATTGTAAATGGACGGCTTTAGAGGCGTGCAGGACAGCGTTTCTCTGTTTGTGACTGGAGTATAAAGGCATGCATGCTACGTTCCAATCGGAACCGCAATAATCCACTAGGAGTTGCACTTATCGCGACAATGGGTTGCAATTATTGTTGTGATTATTGTTGTGTGACTTCCATAATGTTAATAAGAGCAGCTTGCTCACCCGTGCTGAGGATACGACTGGAGCAGCCCTGGTGGCAGAGGTTGGCCTGGGAGGTGGAGGCACAAGCTCAGGTACAGGCGTGGTGGTTTCCACCCGCGGAATGGGAGCAGCGCTGACAGAGCCATCTGCTGCAAGCTCGCGCAGCGGGAGGTTCTTTTGGTGGGACTGCGTAGGTGTAAATGAGTATGTGTTTGTTTGTTTGTTTGTTTGTTTGTTTGTTTGTTTGTTTGTTTGTTTGTTTGTGTGTGTGCGTGTGTGTGTGTGAGTGTGTGTGTGTGTGTTTGTGTGTGTGTGTGTGTGTGTGCGCCCGAGCGTGAGTGTTTATGTGTGTGTGTGTGTTCATGTGTATGTGTAATACGTGTTTGCATGCTGTGCGCATATCTCATTTTAATATAGCATACATTTTGTGTGCGCACGTCTGTACGCCTGTCTACTGTTACATGTGTGTAAGAGGGGGTAGGATGGGCTGGGGTCACCGACAAAAATATTGTTCATTGACAGACACAGTGGGTCTGTGTGTTTCCCGCAGGAGACTCAACGTTTATTTTGGTGGGAGTGAATATGTTGCGGGTGTGAGTTGGGGGAAGGGTGGTGCGGCAGCGGACAGTTTTACAACTAATCTAGAACAACAGTGAGGTGGCGCCGTTCTTGAACTTGAGAATGCGTGCGTATCACCTTCATTGCTGCAGGCGTCATCCCAACAGGTCCCTGGCGCGTGGCATCGGGCCTGTGCTCCTTTGGGCGTGCCTACATAGAGTGTGATTGAAGTGTGCGTGAACTCTTTGCAGTTACAGTCTCAAAGGGCATGTGGTCACATGGCGTGAACGGATGTATCATGAACCAAGCAGCAATCTTTCTCATTCCCTCACCGCCAAAGAGTCTGATATGGAGGAGCGAGACCTTGATGGGACGGACCCCCCAACGTCATCCGGGAACGTGGCGTGCCTGCAAGTCGTTCCAGGTTGGGCGCGATAACTCAGATTCAAGCATCGCCTCACAATGTGACAGGCAACACAGCTGTCCTCCACACCACAAGAACAGGGCACACAGGTCCATGCCTCCCCACGCGGGGCACGGCTGCCTTGACTGGCTCACAAGCTCAGACTGAACAGGTACCTTGAACTCGTGGTACGATGATGTTTGCGTGCCTGGGAAGTCCCTGCCTCATCCCCGCTCAAGGACTTCTTCAAAACAAAGTAGCTGGCAGAGAAGGCCAGCACAGAGCCGGCTGTGAGGCCTAGAGCAAACGTCCATGAGGAGGAATCCCTACTCATCATGAGTCGAAATCACAATTCACCCAATTCATGCGACATAATTCAATTGAGTAAGCCAAACTCACTCAATTTGAGCACACACACACACACACACACACTATAATTATATTATATATTCTAGCAACTTCGTTCACGTCAAAGCAAGCTACAAATGAGCAAGCTCGAGGACCATGAGGATATGGGGGAGGCAGAGGAGGTCCCTAGAAAGAAGGACAAGAAGAAGAAGAGGAAGTCAGAGGCTGCTCAAGGTGGGCAATTACACTGTGCTCTGACTGCATGACAGGTCATGCAAAGCAAGGAACACGTTTGGGAGTCGAGCACACCCAACATGCTTGCATTGGTACTTCATGTAATACACCGGGCTCACATGCTTGTGATGGTCAGGCGCAGTTGCAATTGCAGCCTCTGCGTTGTCAGGCGGCGGCCTTGCAGTCACTTAGCAGGCGTCCATGGCAGGGAAACCCTTGCATATGCGCAGGAGAGCCCAGCAGCAGCAGCCAACCTGCACCTGAGGAGGGGAAGCCTGCAAAGAAGGCCAAAAAGGAAAAGAGCAAGACGGCTTCGGCTGCGGAGCAGCCCAGCAGCAGCCAGCCTGCGGCTGAGGAGGAAAAGTCGGCAAAGAAGGCCAAAAAGGAGAAGAGCAAGAAACTAGCAGCTTCAATTGCAGAAGAGCCCAGCAGCAGCCAACCAGAGGCTAAGAAGGAGAAGTCAAAGAAGGCCAAGACAGAGAAGAGCAAGAAGCCAGCAGCTTCCGCAGAGGAGGTAGCAGGAGCTCTGCGGGTCCTAGCTTCAGTCGGTGATGCCACCCTTGCTCAGAATGGCAAGAAGATCGTCAAGGCGCTGTATAAGGAGCATCCGGAGGTCAAGAGCATGACAGTAGAGCAGGTATTACTTCCCAGCATAAGGGGTTGCGTTTACTTAGGTGCAAAGTATGCTCACAGCAAAAGCTTGGTCATGGTAGAAATAGGACGTGCGAGCACAGTCTCCAGATGGGTTTTATTAATGCGCATAACAGTGCCTGTGTGCTGTGACAGGGCACAAACTGCATTGCATTGTCGTGGTTATAACTTGCATATTAGTTCCTTTTGATTTAGTTGTGGATTGCTTTGTACTGCCTGCGTAGTCGTTCTTTTGTTAAATGTCTTTGTGCACATATGCAAGCATGCACATATGTACACAAACTTACACACGCGCGCACTTACACTCATACACACACATGCGTCCACACCCGCACATACATATTAACGCACACAGGTAGTCGCGCTGCGCAAGGAGCGTGAAACTGTCGTCGAGGGCATGGGAGCCGAGGACCCATGCGCCTTCAAGCCCCTGCCAAAGTTTGCGCACACCGGATTGCCGGCAAACATGCTGCACGCCACGCGTGAGTTTACCACACCCTCCCCCATCCAGTCCCAGTGCTGGCCCATCATCCAGTCTGGGAGGGACCTCATAGGCATCGCCTCCACAGGGAGTGGGAAGACCCTTGGGTTTGGCCTTCCCATGATGGCCCACATACATGCGCAAAAGGTGAGGTTGCCTGTTGTGGGTTTCAGCAGAAGCCTGGCTTGATTGTTTTGGAGATGCTTTCTGTGTGCCTGTGCTGCAAGTTTTTTTGGTGCTGCACTTAAGCTTGATAGATTTGTGATGCTCAATATCTAGTGCTAATTTGTGAGCCTTGACCCCTGTTTGCCTGTATCAAAAAGGTGGTGGCCTACTATTTAGTTTCTATTGGCTACCTATTTGCAGGAGGCTGGTGTAGTGGGTAAGGGCAAGGGGCCTTTTGCAGTGGTGATGGCACCCACGCGCGAGCTAGCACTGCAGATTAACCAGGTTGGTGGTAAGGGAAAGAGTAGCGTTTGAGACACCTGTTGTTCTGTACCCAAATATGTAGATAGGTGCCTCATCCTTTTGTGACCAGATAACCTCCGATTCCAGACATTTCTGTAGCTACCGTACAGAGATGAATAATTAGTTTTGCAATTCCGCACCCAATCCGCACCCTTCTCAATGATTATTATCCTATCCGCACAACTCCGCAGGGCCAAACAACCCCTGATGTGGCCCCAGACCTTACCATTGCTTCATTACATGCATAAAAGTTACTTTTGCAAAAGATATTGACCACAGGGAGGGCTGTTGCCGCAAACAACAGCCTGGCAGGTTGGTACCACCAAGCAAGAGTTGACTAACTGCTCTGACTGCACTCTAGTTGCTCATTCCAAGTTTTTGTTTCAACTCTGTGTTTGCGCGCAACTCGCACAACTTGTGCTCGCATCCTAATCAATTAACAATCTCCATGCCCTCTCCTTCCTCATCCCTACTGCCCTCCCCCTCGCTTTCTTCCTCGCTGCCCTCCCCATCTTCCTCGCTCGCACTGCTTTCCCCATCATCCTCGCTGATATCCTCAAATATAATTAATTTTCACTAATCTGCACCCAATCCGCAGCCCCAAAATTATTTATTTAAATTCCTGTCCCAGTTAGCCGCACCCCTCAAAAACATTATTTTTGCGGCGTGATATATTCTCTGTACGGTATTCGTCAACTTATTTCAATAGGTCATTTGTCATTTACATTCTTTGGTTACATCGATAAAAGGCGTTTACTAACGCAAGCAATTCAGAGCTAGGGCACTCTTTCTTTGCCCTTTCACGCGCCTTCGGTCCTCCTTCCTGAACCTCATGCGCTCTTGTGCACTCTTTTCTTCATAGGAGTCACAAACCAACGTTGTTCTCCAGTTCATTTTGTCTACCTTACCTGCTCTCAACTGGCCAGGTGTTGGAGGAGGCAGGCAGCAAGTGTGGCATCCGCAGTATATGCGTGTACGGAGGCGTGCCCAAAAGGGAGCAGGTAAGATTAACACTGTCACTTGGCTATCTGTTTGCTAGCTCTTTAGTCCTGAGGCCTTTGGCCTGGGTTGGCTGCTTGATTCATGCAAAAACGCCTGTCATTTTAGGGGGCTTCAAATATAAATAGATCAAGCAAAAAAAGTTGAACCAGAGACTTAGCATTTGGCAGGTGGGTGGCAGGTGATATGCTAGATGTTAAAACTCGCAGCAAGGGGGACTATGCCGAGCCTTGCAAAGCAACATTAGCGAAGGAGCAATGCACTCATGCTAGCCTCAGAATACCTACAGGTGACGACTTCATTGTTTAATATTGTCATTCATCAAGGATAGATGCAGGGTGGCGTGAGCTTGTATTGCGTGTTTTTCACGCATACTTGCTGCCCGGGGATTAAGTAAGCTCAAGCCTACTAAGCAGTGATCGTGGAAAGTTATGACTGCATGCTGCATGCCTCAACATTTCGTGTTTGCGCTCACTCACAGAGCCCTTCCTCTATGTTTTCACCTGCTTTTTTATACGTGCCAATCCTTTCTTGCTCCAACACGCAGATAGAGGCATTGCGTCGCGGAGTTGAAGTGGTGGTTGGCACACCTGGACGCATGGAGGATTTGATGAACGACAACATCCTCAGGCTCAATGTGGGTTCCTGAATCGTACGTTCATACCATTACAGCGGTCCTCTATGTGTGGCACCACTACAGCGGTCCTCTATGTGTGTGTGGCTTTTAAGTTTGCCTGTTGACGTGCGGTCATTTGGTCGGTTTAGTAATTTGGTGTTTATGGTCCAGCACCTTTTCCTTTAAGACGGGTGTGGCTTGACAATGTGCGAAAACGCCCGCAGGTGTAAATCAATGCGTTCTGTGTTATGTGCATGGCCCAAATTATAGCTTGCTGTGTTTTGCTTCAGCGTACGTAACCTGAGGCAAGCAGATGGCTTCGGACCGCTCGTTTAAATTGATAATATATGGTGACATCCGGCATTGCACGTTGCGATTCTTCGACGTTATGAAGGCTGCAAATGTTTGTATGATTATACATCATACGCGCAATCCACACCTGCTCACCGCAGGAGATCACCTACCTGGTTTTAGACGAGGCTGATCGCATGCTGGACCTAGGCTTTGAGCCACACATCAGGGCCATCTGCTCACATGTGAGTGCCGAAGCAGCTCAGGGTCTATCCTTGGTTACGCATGTCAAGTCCAGCATCTTCCAGGATTTATCCTTTTCACTAAACCTCTTTATGCTTCTGCTCCATGTGCCTGCCCGTGCCTTAACTTACCCAACACACACGCACACACACCCCCACACACTAAACACGCACAGGTGCGTTCGGACCGACAGACAATGATGTTCAGTGCCACCTGGCCCACTGGGGTACAACAGCTAGCTGCCCATTTCATGACCCAGCCTGTAAAAGTGGTCATTGGCTCACAAGACTTGGCAGCATCTCACAGCATCACTCAGGTGACACTCATTGTGTCCGCCTTATTAAACCCAAGAGCCTCAATTTGTAACGTGAAATACCTGGGTTGTTTACGCAACCTTATTGCATCAGGATTTGAGGTAGATGCTTTGATCCTGAGATTGCAGTACAAAACTGAATTAACTCGAAGCCTGCAAAGAAAAGACAGCAGTGCTTGTTTTGAAAGCGCAGCGTTGACTAGATGGATGCCGGCACAACAATTGAGGGCATCATGTAGCAGAATTTAGATTTCATCACTCGTGTGGCACAATTTCACAGCGATACAACGTGATCCACTTTTACGCTCATGCCCTTCATGATGCGGGTGCAATTCCTTGTTAGTCTGCACACGCGTGTACCCTAAGGCCTCTGCAAAGCGTGAGATGAGCACGCTATGTGAATTACCTACTTTCATGCAGACACCCTTGCAGACTTCCTTGCTCATACCGCATTCATCACCTTCATTGCTTTGCGTAGCACGTGGAGGTGATAGAGCTAGCAGCCCGTGACGAGCGGCTGTTGCAGCTGCTAAAGAAGCACCACTCCTCTCGCACCAACCGCATTATCATCTTTGTGCTGTACAAGAAGGAGGCGCCAAGGGTGGAGAGCTTGCTCAATCGCAAGGGCTTCAATGTGAGAAGGGTTGTTGTTAATTGTCATAGTTTGCACAGCAAGTGTGGTGTCTTTGCTCCAGTACTATTATAATTTAGTCAACGCTTAGTTGCTCTTAAGTCACTATTGAGTTATTATTGAGTTGCTATGTTGTTGCTAGCACGCAGCAGAAAGGGCGCTCTCAAGCACGCATGGCAATGCCTCGCTGAACTGTCTCAACTTGGCTCTGCATGCTTGTGCCGCGCTTCCATGCAGGCTGCTGCCATTCATGGGGACATCAACCAGGCACAGCGCACTGCTGCTGTGGAAGGCTTCAAGTCAGGCAAGGTGAGCTGCTCTTTGGTGCACAGCTAAGCTCTGAGAGACGTGACCCACTCTAGCAGACCAGGGTGACGAATGCAAGTGCCACCCCTGAAAAGGTCAAGTCAGGTGTGCATGCAATGAGACGATCTGCTTGAGAGAGACCGGCTGGATACTTTTGTTTACCGTGCAAATAGTATATCATCGCCCCTAATTGACGGGGAGAGGGGGAGCGGTGATCAAATTGTTCAAATCTGTTGTTAGTGAAATTCTTGGAAGGGGCAGTTGGTGGGTAACTGTGTGTTAAATTCAAGATGAATTGTATCAGGAAGCGTAAAAAATATTCCAGTCACGCAGGAGGCGTTTGTTACCATAAATTTTGGACGGCACGCCCATATTTTAATAAACATGACATATTCGGAGTCCTCTTGTCAAGAGCTATCGATTGGTATATGTATGAGTCCGATCCGCGGAGGGG
>Ga0307942_1001287_pt1 | contig 19816 bp, 23 predicted proteins | sample OrgLakmetagen175_FD_201846 | JGI IMG/M metagenome (GOLD analysis project Ga0307942, IMG submission 201846) | Saline water microbial communities from Organic Lake, Antarctica - #175 | ecosystem: Environmental > Aquatic > Non-marine Saline and Alkaline > Saline | place: Antarctica: Organic Lake... | reverse complement strand
TCTGGTGTCTTGTTCAGTCTGGCCTCCTTCTCTTCTTGAAGCTGCCTTTTTTTTTTGCTATAGCTCAACTGCCCTCGCTGGCGGATATAGCTGTGTAACCCTTACCCCTTATGATAAGGCTAGCAGTCGCACTTCTTGACTGAAGGCCTTTCTTTGTAAACTTTGTATTTGTAAACTTATGGTGATCCAGATTGAGGTCTGCCATGACTTCTAGTCAGTGTCAGGCTTGCTTTTCGTGGCTGTCCATTTTGCCAGGGCATGTTCAGAAGGGGTTGAAAGTAACAGATTAAAATAGGCCTAGAAAACGGCAGCGATAAGTCGAAGCAACAATACCTACCATATTACTAGGAAATATGAGGAATGAGAAATACCTCTACCGCATCACCTTGTTGAAAAGCAAAATGTGCAGGAGGTAAGTCTGCCAATGTTATTATGGTTGTATAAGTAATGTAAATTACAGTCTGTAATTAATGGGGTCCAGCAGAGCGAACAGCTGTACTTTCACCGGGTGTGTGCTCAACTTCAAAAGGATTTGCCTACTCGTGTTAAATGACTAGCCTATGGATGTGCACTGATCTGATTCCTCACTTCACCCATCTGCCTACCATGAATGATGCAATCACAAACACATACATCTTCGGAATGTGCTCACACAAGCAGTCCCCCCCCCCACACCCATCACCAGCAACTGGAGTCTATTTCCCCCTCTCTTATGCAACAGGCAGCCTGGCAGACCATATTTATGTAAGGACACACACAGCTCATGCTGAGCTTCTGAAGGTCACACATTCACACAACGCGCTCAGACAAACTAGAGTCTTAGGAGCTGATTGTGCCGTGAAAGTTATAGCCAAGGAGACAATACATTTATAACAGGGCAACAGTGCCTAACCATGCACAACTGTCACTCGATGTGTTAAACACAAACGCAAGCAGGGTGGAGGCGTGGGAAGGCTCATTTTCATAGCTGGGTCAGTGGCTTGAATAAACAATTGCAAAACTCTCTCTCTCTCTCTCTCTCTCTCTCTCTCTCTCTCCTTCTCAGATCTAGCCAGCAGCTCAACCCTAGTATGTACTGATCTACTGGTCCAGCAAAGTCTGGACACACACAATTGTATAGTATCATAAAACAAGCATCAGAAATAATGAAAGATGTGTAGTCTCGTTTCTTGGCTGTATTCAAGGGAAAAACACTGTAATCAAGAGGCAATGCGGCTAGACAAGCATGCGTTTGCTAAGTAAGTGCTCATCAGCAGCATGTGGCAGAGGCCCATGCTTACGCACACACAAACACTCGTTGCAGAGCATTTACGTAGCATGCCTAAAAGGAACCACCTGTTGCCTAAAAACTGTTGAGAAGGCTGTTACGACAAAACACCCTGGTCAAAGAGTCCAGTTCAAGATCTGCTGGTGACAATCATTGTTAACAAAGATCTGCTGGTGACAATCATTTTTATACAAAAATCTGCTGGTGACAATGATTTTTAACAAAGTAGCCGGACCTCCCTATGAAGCAAAAGTGCTTGTGCGTTAGGAGCTTGAGCTCTCAACAGCTTTCACGACAATAGACGCACGTACACACGCACGCACACACACACAAATATGCCATGCGTGGCTTCAGGGGCATCACCACGCCACACACACACACACAAATGGGCCATGCATGGGCACAGCAAAACGCAGCAAGGTGCACCTCAGGTTAATATCTCAACAGTACAGGCGACGAGGGTAGCACAGGCCAAGTGAAGCCCCCCGTCCCTCTTTGTGCTTACGCGAACGCAACAATATAAAAGTGAGGGTAAGATCACGCAGGGGAAGAAGTAAGGATAAGATCACACATGATGCTGATTGTCGGACATACGTTTAAAGGACGTGCTGGTCGTCAGAGGTAAGTGGGAGGAGAGAGAAGCGGCTCAGCCTCACAAGTGGGCTTCCCTTACGAGGGCTCTCCAATAAGCAAAATCAAGTGTCAGGTGGCAACGCAGGGTCAAACTGCCTCTTCCAGGAGGGCGTCTAGCATGTTGCAGACCTGTGTATGGTGTGTGTTTGTGTGTGTGTGTGTGTATATGTGTGTGTATGTGTGTGTGTGTGTGTTCACGTCAATCACGTCAATCAACCCTCGCACCTGTGGTCCTCAAACATCTATTCGTACATTTATTTGCTTCTAAACAACAGAGAAGGTGCTGTGCTCTGTGCTGAACCACCAGCATTTATTTGCTTCTAAAAAGCAAGGAAAGTATAGTGTGCTGTGCTGACCCACCTGCTGGTCCTCGTACACGTTATGGTTGTACGAAAGGTGATGGCTCGCCTGCAGGTGTAAGAGCAGGGATGGTCCCCTGTTAGCATCAGCTTTGTAGCTGTGACAAGTTTGGAATAACAGCTGGTAGGATGTGTGCATGTATGCATGTGTGTGTATATGTGTGCGTGTGTGTTTGTGTGTTTGTGACTATGTGTGTGCATGTAAGCGCGCACGTGGGTGCCTTGCGTACGATGCGTTGCAGTTATATAAATCCACAACGGAAGATGCCCCTAGCGGCTCAGCAAGAGGGGGCCTCTGTAGGCAGCTGCTGCTGCTCTTACACACAAGCACACAGGCACGCAGGCACGCAGGCACACACACAAACATACAAGTAAACAACAGGCACGCAGGCACGCAAACACACACACACCAGCGGTGACTCCCCTGGCAGCAGGGGTGGGGGGGAGGGGGGCCTAAACAGAGGTTGGTGCTGCAAGTGCTGCTGCGGGTGGTCCTTATGGTGAGCGCCATTCAAATCAGCTGCTGTGTATGGGGGGAGAGGAGTGGAGCTGCCATTCTTGTCCAGGCCAGGTGGGTCGTACATAGAGCTTGGGTGCTTGTCGCTGGTGCCAGGCTGCGCAGAGTGCGCGTGTGTGTACATGTGAGTGTGTACTTGTTTGAGTGTGTGTGTGCTTGTGTGTGTGTGTGCTTGTGTGTGTGTGTGAGCTTAATATTGTGCAAATGTGTGTGTGTGTGCGCGCGCTTGTACACCGATCGTTTAATTGCTGCTTGCAAGAAGGTATGCTGGTTGGCATATGCGCAGTGACCTTTGCACCCTCCTTGTCATTCAACCCCCCTGAATCCCCTTCACGGTATAATTTATACCATACACAGTATATAATTAGGGTTGGCCAGAACCATATATATACGGTGCATATACGGTGCTTTTGACGGGGGAATTACCGAATATACGGTCAAATATGATGGTATATATGTATCAGGCTTACGCGACTACGCCATACTAGAGCAATTTTGACTGTATTTACGGTACCGTACCGTAATACGGCGTACCGTACTGAACTAAGACGGTGGAATTGACTAGTACGGTCTCAACCCGTACAAGACGGTGACCGCCTTCCAAAGGCTTTGGAGCCACACAATCTCGCATGCAAGCTACACCACACATGCAAGCTTTTTTGCAAGCGCGCATTTAATACATTTAAATACATGTACGTGTTGAAGAAATGGAAAGGTCAGCAAAAAGGCACAGGCTTGCCCTGGAGGGGCGCACTTTGCCCCAACCTTCTCAGCTGGCCCCCCCCCCCCCCAGTGGCTCAGGGAGTGGCTTGCCTTGCACTTTGCCCCAACCTTCTTAACTGCCCCCCCCCCCCCAATGGCTTGAGGAGTGGCTTGCCTTCCAGAAATGCTCAGAGTCACAGCAGGTACCTAAGAAAGCATGGGTGAAGCTTTGCTACAGCCAGTATGCGGGGAATGTGTTCCGTTGGTGCGGAGAGCTGGGAAAACACCAGAGCAAAAGGAAGGAGAAGAGGAGGGTGAATTTAGAGAGAGGGTCAAGAGGGAGTATGCAGCGATTAGCAGGTTTGAGTGCAGCCATTGCAAGCAGCACCTGTCAGGGCAGAATGAGTACCGGCTAAAGCTGCACTCGATGAACCCCAAGGCCTGCAAGTACCTGAGCACCAGTGCAGCATGGCAGAACCCAGCGCAAGATGTAGGAACTATTTCCAGCAGCAGCAGCAGCAGCAGCAGCAGCAGCAGGCAGTAGGAGGCATCAGCAGCACCCCCTCGAAAGGTTTCTTTGCGGGTCAGCCCAAAACGTTTCAGGTAAGCTAAGAGAATGGAGGGAAGGAGGAGCTTTTACATACTTGGCAAATTATGAATTGGAGGGGGAATCGGAGTATTTGTTGCAGCCTGTGTGCGTTGTGCATGTAATTCTTCATTACTCATTACTCATCGTGCAAGAAACCTTATGCATACATGTGTTTTCGCAGCTGGACTACATGACGCCAGAAGAGAAGGCTGAGCTGGGTGCCCTGTTTGTTGAGATGATTGTGGATGCAAGCATGGCATTCTGCGTGGTGGACAACCCAGCAGTGAAGGCTTTCGTTGCCAAGCTGCGCTCAGCCTACAAGCTGCCCACACGGAGAGATGTGAGTGCTCATGTCTCTTGTGCATTTGCTTTTGCTTGCATGCTTCTTTTGCTTCAAGTCAGTACCTGTTAGGTGCTCGAAATGCTTGTGTGCTTAAAATAACAAATTTTATTATGCCGTTGTATGTACATTTTATTCGAGGGTAGAGCTGAAAGTAATGGAGTGCGACCTCCTTTTCCCTCCGTACTTTGCAGCTGGCAGGGCGATTGTAGTACGCTTTCTACACCAAGGTGCATGCGAAAGTCACCAAGACCATCTCAGAAACGGAGTGGGTGACCATGCTGGGAGATGGGTGGTCCAAGACGCAGGTGAGACTATGTGAAGATTGTGGAGATTATGTTAAAATTGACAATAAAATGACAATTATGCCTGCCCGTGTTCTATCAGGGTTTATAACCTTTTTACGCTGCACACATCCACATCTGATCTCTCCCAGACACCCCCAAACCCACACCCACACGCCCATGCTCATTCGCACCTTGTGCAACATCTCCGGCTGCTCCCCCATGCCGTACAGCGCCTCCAGCTCCTCATCTGTGATCAGCGAAGGCATGCCCTGCCTCATGTGCACCAGCTCAGCCGCAATCTGGCCGTGGTTCTGCTCCCCCCCCCCCCCCAAGCCCCCCGCCCCACCCATGCCACCAGCACGATGCGGAGGGTGGTGCTTGTGCATGCTACTACTCAAGGGAGACCCACTGCTACACGCAGGCATCCGGCCATCGTCCAAGCGCTCTAACCCCAGGTTCCCCGCCCCAAAGATGCTCGCCCCGTGCATGCTTCCGTTATGCAGGCTGCCGTCCGAGCCCCCCATCCCCCCACAACCAAGCCCGTCGCCTAGTAAGTCCTGATCCAAGGACGTGAGGAGCCCAGCAGCCAGGCAGTCCCCGTCTTGCGCAGCTACCCCCACACCACTGCCCAACCCAGCCCCCACCCCATGCACGCTGCCGTCGTTGTATACGCCCCCTTCAGCCCCGCCCCCAGCCTGACCCCCGTGTGCGCTGGAATCAACGCCCCCGAAATACGCGCTGCCGCCGTGCGCGCTGCCGTCACGGCCGTCGTGCGCAACAGGGCCGTGGCCGTGCACGCTGCTGCTGTGGTGCGCGCTGTGCACGCTGGGGTCCCCTCCTCCTCCTCCTCTTCCTCCCCCGTGCATGGATACCGAGGCAAAAACGCCGCTGCCGTGCAGCGAGCCGCCGCTGTGCTGGTCCCAATTGGTTGAGCCACCGCCACCGGTCATGCTGGCAGCTCCAGCCCAGCCGTTGCCGCCGCCGCCTCCATTGTGCACGCTAGAATCTTGGTTGGCAGACAGCATGTGGGAGGGGTGCGACCAGCTACTGGCTCCAGCTAACAGACCCCCCAGGTTGCCCCCCCACATGGGGAGGTGGCTGCTGTTTGGATCACTGCCAAAATTGATCTGCACAGGTTTTGCGGTGGTCGTTGCTGCCTTGCCTCCAGGTCTGGCTCCAGGAGGGGAGGGCAAGTTTGGCAGCAAAGAGGAGGGCTTGGCATCTTTGTCATCCGCCATGGCGGCTGCCTGTAGGCATGCACACATGGTGTGTTTGTGTGTGTGTATGTGTGTGTGTGTATGCGTGCGTGTGAGAGGGCATCTGTGTGTGTGTGTGAGTGTGTGTGTATTTGAGTGTGTTACTTTTGAGTGTGCATGTGTGATGGAGTGTGTGTATGTGAGCGAGCGCGCGAGCACAGGAAAGTGCAGGTATGCATACAATCTTGTACTTGTGAAGGGGAGGAGGGAGCTGTGTAAGTTCCTGATCTCAGGCTGTTGAAGCCGTCCCCCTTACTTATTTCAGTAGCAGTGCAGGAGGTGTCAGGAGTAGGTGGTCTGAGTCTGGTGCTTTCAGGGTTAGAGGCAGCTTAGGAGTGAGGGTGAGGTTTAGGGTTGAGGCGGAGGTTCCTGCCTGGCAGCAGAAATTCCTGCCTGGCAGCAAGTGTGTGATGGTTGCTGAAGGCCTTAGGCGAGCAGGGAAATAGAAGGCGGCCCTGCTCCCTTGCCGCAAGGTCACTCCCGTTCATAAAACAGTTCTTGCTGCGCAGGAAACGGATTGTATGCATGTGCCGATGGTTGCTTGCTGGTGGTTCCTAATTTCCAAGGCTGCCCAACGAAAGTGATCTGCTTGTGTGCCTTTGTAAGCTCCTCCATTCATGGTGCTGTCAGTGCCTTTGTGAACTTCCCTATCATTTCCATGTGTTACTCCTAGTATTCTGAACGAACGCACCAAAACCTCGTAAGTGGTGTTACAAACAAGTGTTTCTCGACGTTTCTCGGTCTTTTTGTGGCGCAACGTTCTCACAAAACCGTGCACCGCAAGACAAAGAATGTGAACAAGGGGGGTCCTGCTCGGTCATCCACCAACAGGGCATGAGCCAAACCCACACCCACACCCATGTGTGCATGCAAATACAACAGAAACTCTCACAGGCTTACCATGATAAACACACAGCCTTGGCCCAACGGCACGTTCTGTGTTCTGCAGCAACTCTTAATCACTCAATAAATGCGCATATATGTACAGACATCAGGGTTGTTCAGTTCGTTTTTTTGGGAGCAAGGGTTCGATAAAGTTTGTGAAAGTTTTACAACCCTCGAACTGTTCAAAGAGTTTGATGTGCAATTTTGGGAAACGGGCCCTAGGGCTCCTCCCCCCACCTTCATATCTTCCCAATTAGTTCTGTATGTCTACAAATAATTATAAGGGGGAGAAAGGGGTCGGAATGGGAATATGTCATCAATGTAGAGCAGAAAAAGGAGAACCTTTAGGTGCAGTGCAAGTGTTGCGTTGTAAAAATCTTTAGCAGTTCAGAAATGTGTGACACGTTTGGCCTTAAGACCAAGGAAACTTCCTGGTCTGATACAGATTACAGGTCACATTTCATAAATAAATCATTGAACATTTTACTTTTACTGCAAAAAAAGAGTGGGCCTAAACTGGGGGGGCTGCTGTCCAATTTTGACAGACGCATGCTGTAATGTTCGTCGAACTTTGACCGAACTCCGAACAGCACTTTTCAAATTTGTTAAAATGCGTGAAAGTTCGCGAACCCGAACTTTTGGCCGAACCTCAAACTGAACAACCCTGACAGACACCTATCCATACTCGCCACCCCCCTTCCCCCGACACACACACGCACCCACCCCTGTACCCCCCTCCACCGCACATTCACAAACACGTACGTACGCACCAGTGCTTCTTTTTTCGATTTTGGAAAACCTTCGTTTCACGTCACGGCCAGATTTGGCCATTTTGAAAACCTTTGTTTGACGTCTTACACCCTTTCATGCCCAGCCCGCTGGGAGGCCTCAATGTTCGTGCACGTGGTAAATCAAATGTTTCAGGCATGGCCCTACAACAAAAAATAAAGCATGTACCAACACTGATATGTCCGTAAGCTTAATGTGCGCGTCTTGAGGCTTGCTGTTTGTCTGGCACGACACGGCGCTGAGCTGTGAGCTGTGCAGCTGCATCCTGGTAACCTTGCAACACACCCCTCTTGTCCTGAATCTCTTGCCGTTTCAGTGCTGCGCGCTGATGCAGCTGGCTTGCCTCATGGGATTTGATATTCTGGGACCTGCTTTGAAAATTGCAGCATGCAATTTTCACCTTGGTGCTGCAAATGCTGCAGCAGAGGTAGTACAGATTGTCCTCCCCCAGACCTCCATCTTGCAACCACTTGCTGCGCGCAGGCTGATTCCTGTCCAGTAGCATGCCCTTCTGTGTGTACTTGGAAGGCCCATTCTTCTGCTCTAGCCATGCAGGCTGCATGGCTCTGGTCTCACCATGCTTTTCCCCCTCTTTTCTCTTCCTGCTTAATTCTCTTTCTTTTAGGCGAACCAACCATCAAAACAAAATTCTAAAATGTTGAAATTTTCGATTTTTGAGGCTAAATTTTGGCCCTCGAAGGGCCCAAAGGCCTCGAATTCGCCCTTGGTCGGTTTTTCCCGGGAGACCCCCCGGGGCCCAAATCCTTGGTTTCACGTCTTTCTCCCACGCCCAAATAGTAGGGGTTTCACGTCTAAAGACGTCATACGTCTCCAAAAAAGAAGCACTGGTACGCACGTACGCGCACACACAAACACGCACACACGCACCAGCCTTGCCAGCATGTCTGGCTCCAGTGGCACATCAGTGCAGCTCAGCGTGCGGCGCAGCAAGGCGGCATTTGTGTGCTGCGTGTGTGTGGCACCCTTTGTCACCCCTCTGCCGCTGTGACCGCCTCCCCCTTTATAGCTGCGCCCCACGCCACCTGATTTTGTGCCTGGAGTGTGTGTGTGTGAGTGTGTGTGTGTGTGTGTGTGTGAGTGTGTGTGAGTGTGTGAGTTTGAGTGTGTGTGCATACAGACACTTGCGTATGTGTATGTGTATGTGTGTGTGTGTGTGTGCGGATGCACGGGTGTTGCTCACCTAAACCCTAACCCTAAACCCCCCTGTGTGGATGCACGGGCATTGCTCACCTAAACCCTAACCCTAAACCCCCCTGTGTGGATGCATGGATGTCGCTCACCTAAGTGCGTATGAGTATGTGTGTGTGTGAATGCATGGGTGTTGCTCACCTAATGAAGGGGGTGCTCCAAGGCTAGCACTGCTGCTGCTCTTTTGCAAGAGGCTGGCGGGGCGGGGATTTGCACCAGACCTGTATGTATGTGTGTGCGCGTACGTGTGTGCGTATGTATGTGTGTGTGAGAACACGTGTCTGTACAAATGTGTGCACGTGTGTGCGCTACATTCCTCTTTACAGAAGGCATAGGGGGTTCTAGCTGAGCTTAGTTTGCACAAAGGAGCTTTGTTTGCAAAAAGGTGCTTCGTTTGCACAAAGGAGCTCATTGCTTTAACATTGAGCTTGCAGTGGAAAGCAGTGTGTAGGCTTGCGTGTGTGTGTGTGTGTATGTGTGTGTGTGCGTGTGTGTGTGTGTGTGTGTGTGTGTGTGCGCGCGTGTGAATTGCTGCAACAAATAGCAACAAGTCCAGCTGTTCTTCACATCCATTGCAAGCGAGCAGGCATGCAAGCGCACGCTGCTCCGGCAATCATCTTCCAAGCCAAGCCTATTATTGTGCAGCGAATGCCGCACATGTAGGGTTGGCTGGAACCCTATATATACAATTTTTTTGGCAGGAAAACCACCAAATATACGGTCATATACGGTGTATATATACAGTTCTGGCCAGCCCTATACATATGCTCGCATGCAGACAGCACATACATTATAAAAACACACATACGCACAAGCACACGGAAGTTATTCACAACCATGCCTACCGTGGGCTCGTCAGAGCTGCTTGTGATGAAGTCTTGCCCAGTGACTTTCCTGTGTGGGAGCAACATGTACGCAAACAAGAGTTTGTGTATGCTTGTGTGTGCATGTAAGTATGTGTGTATGCATGTGTATAATTGAGAGCAGAGTTGTTGAGTTCGGGGTTTTCATGCATTTTAACAAACCCTTAAAATGCTGTTCGCGAGCAATTGAAAGTTCGTCGAACTTTAAGCCTTTTTTTAGTTCTGGGTCCAAAATTGCAGCCCAAAAAGCAGGAAGAAAAACTAGATGGCCGTCAAACGCTGATTTTTTGTACACTGACTAATTCATACTTATATACTTATAATACTTATGATTAAGCCAATTCAAGCATTTTTGGACGAGTATACCACAGAAACCAGCTAAACCCTCCATTTTTGAAATTGCACATCAAACTGCTCGAACAGTTCGAAAGTTCTAGAACTTTCACGAACTTTAGCGAACCCTTGCTCCCAAAATAAAGAACTGAACAACCCTGTTTGTGAGTATGTATAAATGGTTGCGTGTGTGTGTTTGTGCGTGTGCGTAGCAGTGAGTGTGATTGTGCTTGTGCGTGTATGTGTGTGCATGTGTGTGTGTGAGATCTAGAAAGAGTGAGACACCAGAGATCTGCTACCATTCTGCAACTCAGCCACGACACAAATGAGTGAGAGCACACACGAGCCTGCGTGTGTGATGCCTCTAGCTACACACACCCACAGAGATACAGCAAAAGCATGACACACAAAGCTGACGTGATAGTTCCCGTGACAGTGCCCTTGATTGTACCGTGAAAGTAACCGTGCAAGCAACTGTGACGGTGCCCTTGATTGTACCGTGAAAGTAAACGTAAAAGTAACCGTGACGGTGCCCTTGATTGTACCGTGAAAGTAACTGTGAAAGTAACCGTGAAAGTAACCGTGAAAGCAACCGTGAAAGTAACCGTGAAAGTAACCGTGACAGTAACCGTGAAGCGCCGGCTGCTGGGTTGGGCCGAGGAATGCATGCCTGCTACTCATGCATGGCTTCTAATCAGAGTTGGCCAGAACCGTAGACACACACCGTGTATGACCAAACGAATGCATTTCACTAACAACTAATAACCCAGGGAAGCACATACGGGCACACGTATGGTTCTGGCCAGCTCTGGTACTAATGTAAGGCACACATACGGTTCTGGCACTGATGTAAGGTACACACGTATATTTTTGCCAACTCTATTGCTAAAACAGTGCAGAGTATACCTCATATTACAACAGACGTTTCAGGGCGTCATCGCTATACAGATATGCGATTTCATACAATGGAGTTGCAGGGCCCACCGTCGTGAACATTTGATTCACTGTCCCATGGTTTTCACGCATGCTCTCACACACATACACACACACACGCACGCACACACACACACGCACACACACACACACGTAGTACTGGTAGAAGACCCAGACCAAAACCACACCCCTTGTTACCGCTCACTGTCTGACTCAGACCCTACAATGGCTGATCTGATTTTGTATGCCACAGCACGCACACACACACACACACACGCACACACACATACACCGCATCACGCCTTAGACGAAGCTAAGAACATTCCAGGACCAAGCGCGTCCATATTTCGTGTCAAAACTATCATGTGTTTGAGCAAAACTTTTGATTACGATGCTGAGAGTTTCCCACGGCTCTTTGCAACCTCCACAGCAATAGGGCTTGGCTTTTGGTGTCGTAACCAGTCACACACACACACACACACACGCACACACACACAGACACACACACATGCACACAACACACATGAACCTGCACCCACATACTTGCGAGGCTTGCGTTCACACAATGCACGAGTTCATGTAGTGCACTCCCACACTTGTAATAACGCACACATGCACATAGACACGTAATATATAAGTACAACTAAGCTCTTACCCTTTTTTGCTGCCGAGCTGGATGCAGCCTTCAGGCCAATCTCCTCATCAATGCGCTGCGTTTGTGTGTGCATGTGTGTGTGCGTGAATGCATGCGTGTGTGTGTGTGCGCGATGTATGTGTGTGTGTGCGCGATGTATGTGTGTGTGCGCGTGTGTGTGTGCGTGTGTGTGTGATTGCGCGTGTGTGTGCGTGTGTGTGTGTGTGCGCGTGACGTATGTGTGTGTGCGCAATGTTTGTGTGTGTATGTGTGTGTGTGCGCGATTGCATGCGTGCATGTGTGTTTGTATATGTGTGTATGCATGCATGTGTGTCTGTATGTGTGTGTGCGTGCACGTGTGTGTGTGCCTGTACGTGTGTCAAGAAAGTCTCCTCCTGCTTCTTTTCTGAGCAACAGCAACTACACAGCCTTACAGGCAGGCAGCTTTACAGACAGTCACGCATACAGACAGTCATGCATACAGGCAGTCATGCATACAGACAGTCACGCACACAGACAGTCAGCCTTACAGACAGTCAGCCTTACAGACTGCCGTGCATCTACCCACCTCCCTCTAAAGAGCACGGACAGGCACAGCATTACCTACCCTACCCTACCTTACGCATCCTTCTTTACCCTACCCTACCCTATACCCTACGCACCCGTACCTTCCCCTGCTTCCCCTGTACGTTTACCTCCCTTGCTTTCAAAGAGCACAGACAGTCACACATCCGCCGATCTCCTTTACTTGCAAAGAGTACAGAGTACAGACAGTCACACATCTGCCAACTATTTTTGCTATTAAAGAGCACAGACAGTCACACAATCGCCGATCTCCCTTACTTCCAAAGAGCACAGACGGTCACACATCCCCGCCGACCTCCCTTACTTTTAGAGAGTTCAAGGTACAGACAGTCACACATTTGCCAACCTTCTCTGCTTTCACAGAGTAAAGAACAGACAGTCACACATCACACACATGCACACACACACATATACACCACACACCTGCATGCTACCCCCTCTTGCATCCAACACGGAGCCCACACTCTGACATGGCCCCAGTGCCTGCACCCCCTCTGTGTCAAGTATGCAGGGGCGGCCCCTTCCTCGCACCGGCTTGTCGCCGGCTGCTTTGCCCTTGCTACTTGTGTCGTAACGTCCCTGTGTGTATGCATGAATGTAACGTGTGTGTACGTGCGCATGTGTTTGTACGGGCACACACGTGTGTGTATGCATGAATGTACACGTGTGTGTACGTGCGCATGTGTTTGTACGGGCACACACGTGTGTGTATGCATGAATGTAAACGTGTGTGTACGTGCGCATGTGTTTGTACGGGCACACACGTGCGTGTATGCATGAATGTACACGTGTGTGTGCGTGCGCATGTGTTTGTACGGGCACACACGTGTGTGTATGCATGAATGTACACATGTGTGTGTACGTGCGCATGTGTTTGTACGGGCACACATGTGTGTATGCATGAATGTTAACGTGTGAATACGTGCGCATGTGTTTGTACGGGCACACACGTGTGTGTATGCATGAATGTACACATGTGTGTGTGCGTGCGCATGTGTTTGTACGGGCACACACGTGTGTGTATGCATGAATGTAGACGTGTGTGTACGTGCGCATGTGTTTGTACGGGCACACACGTGTGTGTATGCATGAATGTACACGTGTGTGTGTGCATGCGCATGTGTTTGTACGGGCACGCGTGTGTGTTGTGTGTGTATGTGCGTATGTTTCTTTGTAAATACAGCAGGGCTGAGGTTGTGTGCGTAGGTGCTCCTGCATGCGCTGTGCATGCAAACAATATTCGCAATGGTATACTGACGATGATCAATGTATGCCAGGCAGCAGTATCACCGACGATGCTTGATATTATTTGTTTGATGCAAGGGAGAGTGGAGAGTTGCAAAAGAGGTGCTACAATCAAGCGCACCTTTTTGTCCGTGGCATGCTTTGCCTTGTTCACCCTTTTGTTCCTGGAGTGTGCATGTGTGTGTGTGTGTGTGTTTGTGTGTGTGTGTGTATGTGTGTGTGTATGTGTGTGTGTGTGTGTGTGTGTGTGTGAGTGCATAGTTTGTGTGTGTGCGTATTTGTGGTAAAGCGTGTGTGTGTGTTTGTGTATGTGTATTAGAAAATTAAAAACTTTGAGAAGCATAGGAAGCACACCACTTCCAGCGTTGGAATATGTGCCTGTGTACACACATACACACAAACACACGTCATCTTTGTATGGCCTCAGCACAAGGAGGTTTGTATTCCTGAGAATGTGAGGCTGCGCACACCAATTGAACTAATGCTTCGTACAATACCATGGTGTTGTTATGAGTAGGGTTGGCCAAAACCGTATATATACACCGTATATGACCGTATATTTGGTGATTTCCCTGCCAAAAATACCGTACTTACACCGTATATATATGGTTCTGGCCAACCTTAGTGTTATGAGCGGTTTGGTAAAATGAGTGTCACGAGTTCCATAGACACAAATTCAAATCGCCCCATTCTGTATCTTACAGAGACAAGCACATGCAATGACACAAAGTAAACATAGCTGCTCCTCAAAACAGGAGCACCCTTGAGTACGCTTTAGTGAAGCCCTTCAAACTGAGCTCTGCACACAGCTTCATTTTCAACTTATCACTCACTGACACATCAGGCAAACAGCACGGCTCATTTCATGCGCAACTTGACAACACAACCGGTGCTGTGTGTGTTTGTGTCCGTATGTGTGTGTGAGTGTGTGTGTATTTGCGTGTGAGTGTGAGTGTGAGTGTGTGTGTTCGTGTGTGTGCGTGTCAGGGTTTGTGTGTGTGTGTGTGTGTGCGTGTGTGTGTGTGTGTGTGTGTCAGGGTTTGTGTGAACACGCTGCGCTTTTAACCCTTTGAGTGTATTATTGACCACGCAGAAGACAGCACTTGCTCCTCCAAAGACAGTTTTCACAGGCATACACGACATAAATGTACAACTCTAGTCAATTGTCAAGGCGCCACAGCAGAGGCTGCTACGAAAAGTAGCATACTCCTCCTTCAATCTTGCGAGTCCAAAAATAGCGAAGTGTACAAATGATTTAAGATTGCTTACAACACTCCTCGGAGTGGCAGGTCAAAGGAGCAAAATATTTGAAGGAGATAGCCGCTGCTGAAACTGTGCCACTAAGGCAACACACACACACGCACACACACACACGCACACACACACACTCACACACTCACACACACCTCAGTACCGTCTTTGCACACCACCTCTCCTCACAAAAAAAAGTACCACCAGCAGCACAGAAACACCCACTTCGAGGCTGCAGTGCCATCATCAGACTCGGCTCCATCACGAGGCGCTGCTGCTGCTGCTGCTGCTGCAACTTTGGCTGAGGGCTGCCGGCCTCCGCCCCCGCGCAGCGTGGGCGGGATGGCCCCCTTTGCTCTGCTGCTGCTATCAATGAGGGCGCGCGCGCGGGCCTCAATCACGGATTGTGGGGTGGCCTCGATGTTGAGCGAGGACAGCTGCGTTTTGGCGAGTGTGTGTGTGTGTGTGTGTGTGTGCATTTGTGGGTCCGTATTAAATTGTGTATGTATGTATGTGTGTGTGTGTGCGTGCATGCGTTTGTGTATGTATGTGAGTGTACAGTGTGTGTGTGAGTCAGTTGGTTTGTGTGCCTCGAGCCGCGGGAGTGAAAAAATGCTTGAGCGAGGACAGCTGTGCACACACACAGCCATGCGCACATGCACACACACAGAGAATTACGCATATGCACACACACAGGTGCACAGGCACACACACACACACACACACATACGCGCACGCACACACACATGCGCACACACACACAAACACGCACGTATGCGCACGCACACACACACACGCACCTGGAATGCTGTGGGGCGGTACGTAAAGCCTGTGGGCAAGTTTTGTTGGTGGGCTTGGGAGGTAGGGGGCTGCTGCTGTTGCTGGTGCTGCCCGAAATGTGGGTAAGGCATGTCATGCGGCCTCCCTGTTTGTGTGTGTACGTGTGTGTGTGTGTGTGTACGTGTGTGTGTGTCTGTGTGTGCTGCATGTGTGTTTGTTGAGTTGCAGGCAGTCATGTGCCTATGCCTGTGTCTGTTTGTATGTATGTGTGTGTGTGTGTGCTACGTGTGTGTGCGTGTGTGTGCGTGTGTGCGCGCGCGTGCCTGTGCCTGTGCCTGAGTTTGCATGATTTCATGTGCGAGTGTGCACGCCTATGTTTACCGGTGTGCGTTTGCTGGTGCTGCTGGCTCTGTTGATGCTGCTGGTTCGGGTAGTGGCTGGGGTACGAGAACTGCTGCTGGTGCTGTTGGGGGTACAGGTGCGGGTGTTGGGAGAAATGGAGGGGTTGCTGTTGTTGTGGGTGGAAGTTGTCCAGGGAGGAGGAAGTGGGGTGGGGTAGAGGTTGACTGAAAGCAGGAAGGAGGGTGCCCCCGTCTATGCTGGTTGGGTTGCTGCCGGCGGCATTACCTACTACACATGTGTCAAGGGGTGTGTGTGTGATGTGTGTGTGTGTGTGTTTGCGTGTGTGTGTGCACGCATATTGGATGTGTGTGTGCGTGTATGTATGCATGTGTATGCAAGGCTGTTTGTACATGTGCGCGTGGGCGTTCACAGGTGTTTGTGTTTGTGCTTGTGTGTGTATGTGTGTCTGTGTGTGCATGCGATGTGTGCGCACCCTCATGGCTCCAGCTAGAAGTGCCATTTAAAGGCAAGGAACCCATTGCAGGCATGCTGACGGCGCTGGTGGGTGCGCTGTGTTGATGGGCATGCCTTTTCATGGCCATGCCTGCTTCGTCCTGCCTGCCTGTCCCCTGTGTGTGGTAGATGTGCGTGTGTTTGTGTGTGTTGCGTTTGTGTGTGTGTGTGTGTGAGATAGATAGATAGATAGATAGAGAGAGAGAGAGAGAGAGAGAGAGAGAGAGAGAGAGGGAGGGAGGGAGGGAGGGAGAGAGAGAGGGAGAGGGAAAGTGTGTGTGTATGAATGTGTGTGTGTGTGTGCACCAGCAAGTACAATGACCAATGACTATTCATGAACGGTCTCTAAGAGGCATGAGTAGGGTTGGCCAGAACCGTATATATACACCGTATATAGCCGTATACTTGGTGATTTCCCTGCCAGAAACACTGTACATACACCGTGTTCTGGCCAACCCTACGCATGAGCAAGTATTGTTGTTGCCCACAAACACACACCATATCTACCGCATCAATATAAGCACTACAATTGGCTCCATACGTAACATTCACACAGAAATCAGCTGCGTACATAACATTCAGCTCCGTACATAACATTCAGCTCCGTACGTAACATTCAGCTCCGTACATAACATTCAGCTGCGTACATAACATTCAGCTCCGTACGTAACATTCAGCTCCGTATGTAACATTCAGCTCCGTACGTAACATTCAGCTCCGTTCGTAACATTCAGCTGCGTTCGTAACATTCAGTTCCGTTTCCGTTCGTAATATTCAGCTCCGTGCATAACATTCAGCTCCGTGCGTAACATTCAGCTCCGTACGTAACATTCAGCTCCGTACGTAACATTCAGCTGCGTTCGTAACATCCAGTTCCGTTTCCGTTTGTAATATTCAGCTCCGTGCGTAACATTCAGCTCCGTACGTAACATTCAGCTCCGTGCATAACATTCAGCTCCGTATGTAATATTCAGCTCCGTACGTAACATTCAGCTCCGTACATAATATTTAGCTCCGTACGTAACATTCAGCTCCGTACGTAACATTCAGCTCCGTACGTAACATTCAGCTGCGTTTGTAACATCCAGTTCCGTGCGTAACATTCAGCTGCGTACGTAACATTCAGCTCCGTACGTAACATTCAGCTTCGTACGTAACATTCAGCTGCGTACGTAACATTCAGCTGCGTACGTAACATTCAGCTGCGTACATAACATTCAGCACCTTCCTAACAGTCACACAGCAATCAGCTCCATACGTAACATTCACACGGTGGATGACAGGCCAAAGTGCATCGTTTGTTGGTTTTATGCATCTGGTGTACTACCTGCCTGTCCAAAAAAGGAGGACACCAACACGTGTGGCAATCCTGCAAACACACACCCATAAGTGCAAGCACAGCATGCGCCTCCTCAATCGTGCGTACGTAGCATACACCCACCTTGAACACACACAGCATACACAGCCTCCCCAATTGGGGTAATGGTGAATTGACATGAGCTTCATCTTGTGTCCACAATTATCATCACTACTAATCTGTTGTTGACGTCAGGCTCAGGAGCTATCACTCCCTTACAGAAACACACACGCACGCACACACACGCGGGCGCGCACACACACACACACTCACACACACACTCACACACACACACACACATACACATGAAGACACAGACACACGAGAGGCATACCCAGAGACAGCACACACTGCCTTGCCACACAATCACAAATACACACACACAAACACAAACCCTCCCTTGGCACCACTCACACACACCGCGGTTACCTGACCGATCGGTGCCAATCCTACGTCCTCCGCCCCCCCTGCTGCTGCTCCTGCTGCTGCAGTGTCTGACAGCTTTACATTCTCACGCATGTCTTCATCCATTGCATTGGCCTGTGATTATGTGCGCACACCGTACGTACATGTACACACCACCATCGCCCCAAACAAATATATTTTTTTACAGAACAATATTATATTTTTACAAGAACATCAAAACAATAGAACAATGAATTGGTGCTACCCCCGTGCCAAATCCTGTAGAATCCCTGTAAAATCTCGAAGATTAGTAAGCAAAAAGAACATTCTTCAGAAATAATTTGATCACCGCCAACCCCAAAAAGTTTACTAAGGGCAGTGATATTCTTTACGCTTGGTATGTGGATATGCCTGCCTCGTGCTCTTGCATGAATGTGTGTGCGATCAGGAACAAATGTGTGACTGCGCGCATGTGTGCGCAAGGTGGTGTTCAAATGTATGATCGCCTCCTTGCGCAAGCCGTGTCTTCATTCAACGGTATCCTGGGCCCAGCATACCTCTCCTTGCTTCACCTTTGCTTTAAACGTTTTGCACACCGTACTGACACTCACAAACAACATCACGTGCACGTGCACTCACAAATATCTACATTCGGATGCTTTATACGTTGCACACCGTACTAACCCTTTTTTCGCTCATTCATTGCATCCAAGTGGGTTCAAAAGTGCAGCCTAAAATGCAGGAAAGAGCCTTAGATGGCCGTCAAATGTTCTGGGTTTTTGGGCATTCACTAATTTATTACATATATTCAGCAATAAAAGCATGTCTCGGACAAATTCGACCACAGAAACCAGCAAAGTCCTTAATTTTTGAAATTGCGCATCGATCTGCTCGAACAGATTGAGGGCTCCATAACTTTCACAAACTTTATCGAACCCTTGCTACCCAAAAAACGAACAGAACGACCCTGAAATCAACACCCCCAACTTCACAAACAACAACACGCAAACATGCACTTACAAGCATCTACATTCGGATGGTAACTTGATCTTAAACAAGCCAACCATCACACACATATTTACACACACGTGCACACACACACACACACACACGCACGCATGCACACATACTCACATACGCACTCACACTCAAGGCCCCCTCCTCCCCACGCCGCACCCTTCCCCCCTTTGTCACACATACCATGAGCGTTGCTGGGAAGCCTGGGTCTGACATGATGAAATCTTCAATGCTCTGCTCCCCACCAGGGCCAAGACCATTCCCCTGAGGGGGAAGCTGGACCCCTGCAGCAGCTGAATCACAGGGGGAGTGGAGTTAGTTCCTCGGCCGTTTATTTGAGGCCAACGATCTTGTGCACATGTGAGAGTTGTGTGCGTTTACAATGACTGTGCGTGCGTGTTCGTGTGTGTATGTGTGTGTGTATGTGTGTGTGTATGTGTGTGCGTGTGCGTGTGTGTGTGTGTGTGTGTGTGTGTGTGTGCTAAACAAAAGTTTGATGTGTTGACTTGTTGCTGTGCGCGACATCTCATGCTGCACACACCTGCTTGGGGGAGAGGGGCATACAGACTAGGGGGCACCGCTCCTCTGTCCATGCCTGCAAAGCAATGAAACGAATTGCTGTGCTTACACAGGTCGGCTACACTGCAACACCCCCTCGCCCACTCATACGCAGCCAAGATGCTTTGAGAAACATGCCTGCAAAGCAATGAAACGAATTGCTGTGC
>Ga0307942_1001284_pt1 | contig 19834 bp, 18 predicted proteins | sample OrgLakmetagen175_FD_201846 | JGI IMG/M metagenome (GOLD analysis project Ga0307942, IMG submission 201846) | Saline water microbial communities from Organic Lake, Antarctica - #175 | ecosystem: Environmental > Aquatic > Non-marine Saline and Alkaline > Saline | place: Antarctica: Organic Lake... | reverse complement strand
ACACACACACACACACACACACACACACACACACACACTCACACACACACACACACACACACACACACACACACACACACACACACACACACACACACACACACACACGCGCACAAAAACACACACTCACATACACGCAAACACACACGAGCATGAGCATGCACACACATGCGTAATACGCATGGTCCTTTATACATCCAAACATTTTACACACACGTGCAGCGCCCTCCATGGCTGGGCCGACCCCATGGTCTAACTGGGTCATTCCTGGGAGGTGCGTAACAGCCTCTTCTAATGTCAAACCCTGAATATGAGCTAGGTTGCAGTGTGAGTCAACGAACAGCGCAGGTGGTGGACATAGGGCCATATGCATGCCCACCCCTGGTGCTTACGCCCCTTCCCTCTGCCACCGCAGGGTGATAGCAGGAGCATATCCAGCCAGCTTGGACGATGGTGGGTGACTGGTTTGTGGGGGGGGGGCACAGAGAGGTGGAGTAAGGCATGTGTCCAATGTCTTGGACACGGAAGTGCTCCACAGCTAGACGATGGTTTAGTAGGCATTACATGAGAATGAATGCAATATAATTTCGCCTGTAAGTAACCCACGCTTGTGATTGCACCGGCGACCGCAGTGGAGACGGAGCGCATCCTGAGCACGATGCTGGAGCTGGGAATGAACACCTTCGTGTGCTTGCAAGCGGAGGTCAACATTAACACCCCCGAGCACGCATGGCGCTCGCAGGTAGAGACACACATACTGTAACATCCGGTTACTGGTTTCGTTGGTCAACTTCTTAAACACACAAATACACACAGATACACTCACAACAGATACACACACACACACACACACCACACACACACACACACACACACACACACACACCGCACACACACACACACACACACACACACACACACACACACACACACACACACACACACACACACACACACACACACACACACACACACACACACACACCCCACACACACACACACACACACACACACACACACACACACACACACACACACACACACACACACACACACACACACACACACACACACACACACACACAGATGGACACACAAACACAGATGGACACACAAACATGTACAACATGCACACACTCACATACACACATAGTAACACGCACAACACGCACACATGTATGCCCGACTTTCGTCTGTGTACGTGCAGCATGGTTTGCGGCCCTACATCAAAGATGCCCAGAAGATCTTGAGCAAGGCCCACGAGATTGGGAACCCCAGAATCACGCAGCAAAAGATAGACTTTTTACACCTACCCATCATAGATGGCAATGTCACCACGGACTCAGCCATGAATAGGTGAGAAACACACTGACACGCACACACATACAAATGTTCATACAGGAACAAGCACACACATCCCTATACCACGAAAGCATTCACAGACGCAGGCGGGCACGCACCCACACGCGTAAACGTAGATTTACGCATGCACACACACGCACTCAAAAACGCACATCCGCATGTACCATTTGTAGGGTTGGCCAGATCCGTATGTCAGGTTTTCAAATACCATATATACGTATGTATTTGCCGTATAATGCCGTATTCCGTATATACAGAGAAAATGAAACCCCTCAGAATTAAATCAAAATAGGGTCATTCTGCAGCTCTTGAAAAGCTACACACCTGTATCCAATTAAATTGTGCTAAAAAATCAATGTTTGAAGGGCTAAGCCTGTTTAAAGCCCAAAAGACTCCTAAATGGCCATTTCCAGTGCAAAAAGAAGCCCAAGTACTCTAACCACCAAAAAAACATTGTGAATGATGCAAAAACGTGCATCAAAACAAAGTGGGAAGTGGGAAGTAAAGGGAATGCTTAAATAAAGGAGTAGCAAAGGAAAATAAATTGACCCCAAAGAGCAAAAAGGACTGCTCCTGCTGGGATTCGAACCTGAGTCTGGGGGTGATACAATTTGGGATGCGGTTTTGCAACCCATTTTTATACGGAAATACGGCGTATATACGGAAATACGGAATTCGGATACGGCGGGGAGAGGCTGGAAAATACGGCGTATACACCGTACCGTATATATACGTATAATTATACGAATACGAATCTGGCCAACCCTAACCATTTTTTACGGACAAGCATACTGTTACAACTGCACACATAACATATATGTACATGCACTCGCACGTACGCATGCAAGTGCGCACACATTTTAACGCACGCACTTACACCATGCACGCTAACATATGAGCAAGCATTACCCACAATGATGTGTATAGGCTAGCTGTATAGGCCGGACCAGACACAGACGGCGAGTTTGTGCATGTATGAACGGAGCTTTTGCCAACACACTTACACCGCACGTAAGCATACATGCATACAAATACACACGCACACCACGCAATCCACCTCCCCACTCCTCTGCCCCCAATCCCTCCCCACCTCGCCTATATGGACACAGGCTCGCTGAGGACTGCATGGAACGCGTGCTGAAAGGGGAGAAGCTGTACATCCACTGCTGGGGTGGCCACGGCAGGACTGGCACGCTGGTGGCTGTGATGCTGGGGCGCCTGTACAACCTGCCGTACACCACAGCGCTGCGCTACACCCAAGCCTTCCATGACTCACGTGTATACCCTCAAGGGGTGCGGTCGCCGCAGACGCCGGTGCAGAGAGCGCAGGTACAATTATGAGCTGTTGAGAGTTCTTAGGCAGGTGGATGGTCTCAAGCTCCCGAGGACTGCTTGGCGGGGGTGGAAACAGACGAGCAGGTCAAACCACAGTGATGGATGCTTGCTCGCTCGTTTTACGGAGAGTAGACATGCACAGCTTTGACTTTGGCAAGGAGATGTGCTGACGCAGCTGGTTCCATGTAACAAGCAATTAATTCATAAAGGTGCCGCATTGTGCACATGTGTGCTTCTTGCAAGCATAACCTCACGGACCTGTGGCAGCTTTACAAGAGCACAAGTGGCAGATTGCTAAAGCACATGATCACGCATCAATCCTCACATTTTCTACCCATAAATACATGCACGTGCGCTCATACAGCAAGTTGTTCTCCAGAGCACATGTACCCGCCCAGGCAAGCTCAGCTCCCGCACACAGCCTAAGTCACGTCCTCATGTGCGCACGCAGGTCCGGCGCTTGCTGGCTGGTCAGGGCACCACCTCCGCCCCCCCTGCTCACAGCCATATACGGCCTGTGGCTGGTATGCCAGGGCGCTCCGCAAGCTCTGCACTGACAAAGCCAGGCAGCTCCATCCTGTCATCAGACATGCGGCCCGCGGGGCTATCCTCTGGTGTCGGGAATTCTCGCTCCCAAGCTCCTGCCTCTCCCTTGAGAGCACGGTGAGTGTGGTGTGTGGTGGTGGATGAGGGTGGAGTGCGGGTGATGTGATGCAAAACAGGCTTGTTCCAAGAGCTGGCTACAACTGCGTGCAATTGCCCAGAACGTTTGCACGGTGAGCGTTGTGTGTGGTGGTGGGTGAGGGTGGGATGCAAAATGTGATGCGAAACGCGGGCTTGTTCCAAGGGCTGGCCTGTGCTGCGTGTGATTGCATGAAACGTGTGAAAGTCTCCTCCCTCCTGCAAGTCATGCCAACACGTTTGTGTGCATGTATCCCGACTTGTGTGAAAGAGTCTCTAAGGCTGGAATAGTTGTGGTGCCGTGCCACAACGTCCCTGTCTCTCGTCCCTTTCTCTGCCTAGTGGTGAGGCTAGTGTGAGGTACAAGGTTAACGTGCAGCTGCACGTGAGAGCCCTGAGCTCTGGCATGGACTACGCCTGCACAGTAATCTTGCCTTCAGCCTTTTTGCTATGGTGACACTATGACCTATTTGTGCTTGTCCAACCCAGGATTCCCTCTGCATCCGTTTAATTGCTTGAGCTTGCACGTTTAGAGCATCAAGGGGACATTGTAGCAGCAGTGCCACAACAAAAGCTGTGCCTTGCCGTTACTTACTAGTCATGGTGTGGCAACATTGCACCAAAAAGTCTGATGCTCCCGTATCCTTGCTGAAAGCCTGAATGTCCAGCCAGCAGAAGCATGCAATGTCTTATGTGTACATCCAGGGTTGGCGGCTCAGGTAACCTGGGTGGAAGATACGGAGTGGGCAGGAGCGAAAGCCCTATGAAAGGTAGCCCGTTTGACAGGGGGGGGGTTGACTACGGGATACGCTCATCTGCTGCAGACCGCCTAGCGAACGACTTTAACAAGCTACAGGGGCCTAGCGGACGAGGAGCTAGCACGCCCTCGTACCTGCTCGCCCACAGATGACTCTGCAAGTCCAGCCAATAGTTGATTTATAGTGTATCATTCTCTTTGATCAAAGTTATGACTGATGGCAATAGGGAATGAGGGGAAAGAGATGCAGGGGGGTTGGGTGTGTACGAGAGATGGATGACACCAAATAGCTTTTGGTTGTGGGAGAGTGGCGCCGCTTTGGGTCCTCCAAAAGGTAGGCAGGTGCGCTCCTTTCCCACGTGTACCGTTTACAGTAACCAACAAAAAATCCCCACCATCTTGATCTTGTAGCTCCAGTAGCTTTTAATGTTGGATGGTTGATTAAAACAACAATTTGCTCATCATGATCCGCCTGTGTGCTGTTCAAAACCTATGTATGTGCCGCGTGTGTATCTATGTATCAGTATGTTTGTGCAAGTGCCGTTTGCTTGCGTTCATTGTGAGCATAGCCTGCAAAACCAGCTGGTGTGAAGATTTTTTGGGGTATAGCGCTTGCTCTAAAGTAAAGTGTCACCATGCTCCTTTTGAGTACCATTGGGGCTTACACTCAAGTTCATATTTGTACAGTTGTCAGTTTTGAGGGAGGACCTTGTACTTCTATGGTCTTTGTCTCAGGGCCTGTGCGAGTTATTAGTTTCTCTGATCTTAAACTGTCAAAGCTATCAAAGCACATTTTGCCCTTACATTGTGCAAGAGCTCCGATGTTGCTCAAGGAAGTCATCCATTCGTTTTGTTACCTGGCTTCTTTATTGCTATGCGTAATTTAAGTTTGGCAACCGTGTTTTTGAGCAAAGAATAAATGCGCATACTGTTTGTTAATTTAACATCTGTAAGACTGCAATATCGTGTTTTATACAAAGCAGGCCAGCTGACAGCATGGTCTATGGTCTGTATGACTATGGATTGCAGCCAAAGAGGGCAAGGGTTTGGTATCAAGGACATTGCAGGCTGCGACAAGCATTGCAAGATTGTTCTAGTTCATCAGATACTTCTGCCGGTGCTAAAAAAGTACAGGGTAATAACTACGCAGGAAACGAAAAACTTTCCACATTAATTAAGGATAAAAGAGGCAAAGTGACTTCGGTACCGAGAACTGTAGGATTCACTCCTCCACCACATTTATACTTACATGGGGTAATCTTGGCAGCCAGACTGTACGGCTGATCCGCCTGTGACTGGTCCTTGCCACTCAGCAATAAATCCACAAGCTCAAACACAAAGGAAAGAAGTTTATAGTTGTGTTGCAAGAAAAAACCATAAACCAGCTGGGCACTGACTTGTTCTTGTTGCTACTGAGGTTGCTCTACTGAGACATCATTAAACATTAAAAAGAGGAATGGCTTATAGGTTGGGAGGCGAAGGTCTGCATGCCATGCATCAGTGATGCCAGCAGTAGAGCTTATACTGCGTTCATCCATATCGTGTTTGATGTGCATGATCGTTGTTGCAAATCGATAGCGTGCAAGCTTAAGCTTTTTCCTGGGATAGTTTATAGGTTGAGCAGCCATGCCAGGATGAGGCCTTTGTAATCCAAACTAAACTACACTGGACTTTTTCCTGGGATAGTTACTCTGCAGGTGGCTGGTGGTGCTGACGAGGCGCTCCTAGATCCCCCCTCAATTGCTTTGCCACATTTTAGAAATCCAACCCCCTCTGTTATTTTGTTGTTTTGTATTTTGGGAGCAATCAGATGATGGAGGAGGGACTTAGCAAGCGAGGTTTTCCAGGATCAAACATGGCCACCAATCAACAGGAACAAAATCCATACAAGAAAAAGGTAGCCTGCAAAAGCGGTGGACAATAACCGGTCAATTTCTGGTAAGGAGTGTACACTAAAAGCTGCAGTAGATTGATAAAGATTAAGAGGCGATTCTTGGATCAATATCACAGCAGGAAATACACCTGGACGAAGCTGAAACCCTTTCATAAATATTGATACACACAAGAAACAAGTCTATGTAAACCTATGATCACGGGAACGAGCACGTGAGACATAAGGGCGGAATTCAGTAAAAAAAGTTGCTAGACTAGAGACTATAAACAGAGCATGCTGTGGAGCGTAGCTGACAAATCGGCGATGGTATTTTGAAGGTCCGCCATGCCGTGCTTGTCCAGAGCCAGGGCAGCTTGGGCCTGTTGGTTATAGGCTAGAACTTGCGCTATGTTCTGCAGCTCTGGATGGGCGTGTACACTGCAGATGAATGAGTGAAAGAGCAATGGCTCTCTGGTTAGTATCAGCACCAGTTGGGAGTACTCCAATGCACGCAATTGAATTAAGCCACTTTTTTGAAAGATCATGTGCTCAAACTTGAGTGCGGTAGCAATCAAGCGGACATGCTGACACCATCCCCTTTAGTAAAATGGAGCAAACCTGCAGACAAGGCATTTCCTTTCATGATCCTTGAGTGCAAACATGCAAGGGTTAGCTTCACACCACTCACTGAGACACCACTTGAGGGGGAAGTTTGGTTATTGAGAGCAGGGCCTCCACATTGCCTTTGGCAATGTTTGTGGAGGCAGCCGCACTCTGCTGCACCAGCTGCAGCAGCACTTTGTACGCCCCTGCACTTATACCGTCGCAGCCTGCGTGTGTATGTGTGTGTGTGAGTGTGTGCATGTTCACGTGTATAAATTACTTATGACTCAATGCACGAGAAGATGGGGAGAGATGGGGGTGACAAATACGACTTCACCAGCCTTGTCTTAATAGTACATCAGGATCCTGCTGCAGAGACATTCTGTTCCGCCTTTGCAGAAATCAGGACAAGGCAAGTGCTCCAAGTCTGGACGTACAGCTACTTTTGCTATACACCAAAGACAAAACATGTCACACATGCTACACGTCTTTGCTACACATGCTACATGTATTTGCTACACATATGCTACATGTCTCTGCTAAACAAAGGCATGAAACATGCTACATGTCTTTGCTACACATGCTACACATGCTACACATATGCTACATGTCTCTTGCTACACCAAAGGCATGAAACATGCTACATGTCTTTGCTACACAAAAGACACGAAACATGCTAAGCGCTCACACCCTGCACGCATGCTCACAAACATGGCGCCTCATTCTGTACCCCTGTGGTCACCACAATTGTGTGACCACCTTCACCCACAAACAGACTCTCGCTCACTTTTGTCCTCTGCTCACAACTGTGCTGACCGGCACTGTTTCCTCTCAGCTCACCACCAAAAAATTAGATATTATCCCTCCTCACCTGTGGCCTCCCAGCCTGCACCTCCTCCGTTGGGCCCCAACAACGCCAACGGCTGGGCGTTGGCAGCCCGCAAGAAGGGGGTAGTGACCACCAGGCCACCCTCATACAAGCCATGTAGCCGCTCCTTGGCACGTGCACGTTCATCTTTTGGGGGTGGAGCTGCCACGGGGCGTGCTGCGGTCTGTGTGTGTTTGCAAGTTTTGTGTGTATACATTAAAGGAACAACCATGTTCTCAATTATTGGTGATACAATGAAGCAATGGGGTTAAGGGAAATGGCGCTGTGCTGCAAGTCAAACAAATTCTTTGTGGGGGAATGAAGCACACGGTACGTTTCCATGTGTGCCTGACAGTTGAGCGGATTAAGGTATGCTATTAAGGGCTCTGTTGCAGTCTGAACAAGAGAGCAACGGTCTCAAAGGGACATCTTGACAGTGCACAGGGGCAGACAAAGGTGCAGGCTTGTGCTACTTCTGCTACTCCTGATTACCCAAGCAAATATGGTGCTGCTGGCCTTACACAAGGCGGCCACGACAAAATTTTGACGCTTGTGGGATGTCACTTGTGCCACCATGACCACTGATGACGGAGCCTTACGTTTCATTTCATTGCAGCGTACACTTCACAAAGCACACGTCAAATACCAGAAGCTGTATTTTCACCTCACATTAACCTGTACCCCCAACCACCCGTCTGGATTTTGGCAGCCTGACTCTAGACTTCTGGTCTAAACTTTTTTTACTACCGATTCAATCTATTTAGGGAGGCTACTAGGCTTCATTTCTCTGACACTGCGCTCAAAGGCTGCCCTTTTTCACACCCAGCTTTTGAACCAGTTCAATTTATTTCAAGGTGGTTGCAAAGGTTGAACCTCCTAAGCTGCCCTTTTCCCACCCAATTGCAGCTTTGATTCAATTCTGCAACAAGCCACAAACAAAGCTACTTCCCCCGAACAGCATTTCAACGCGCCTCACCCCTCCTTCCACGTCCCCTCCTTGGTTGCCTTCCCTAGGTTTGGCCTCAGCTGCTGCAGCACGCACAGCTGCCATGTAGCTGGGCGTGGTATCCCCTCCTTTGCCACCTGCACCGCTTATGTGTGCTGGCCCTTGGCAGGTGCCCCCTGATAAAGGCACACACACACACATTTGACTCATGTGCACAAGTAAAGACATAAGTGGGTTTAATAAGCTTTCATTGGCGTCCCCTCCCTTGCTTCCTGCGCCACTTAGAGCACTGTGTTCTCAATATATGATCATTGTCCGTGCGTCTTTGCACGTGATCCTTAAAGGCGTCTGCAGATGGAGACATGCGTAGAAACAGCTGCTATGGATCGTCTTATTACCTGACACACGCACACACACACACCATAAAACAAGTCACTCATTCTTTCTCTTCAGCAGGCATGCAGGCCACCCTCCCTTCCACCCTGAACATGAACTTGAATGCCATTGCACGTACACTTATTTCACCACAATCAGACTGAAAGCGCCCTCCTGTTTATATACATACCAGCATTTCATTGCACATACACCTATTCCATCTGTTCACAGTGTGAACTTCACACTAAAGAATATCCTTTTTTTCTTGCCAGCTTGGACACATGCATTCAAAGTAGCAGTGCCGTGTTTCAGATGCTTGATCTCATCACCCTGCACGCTCCAGAACTTGAAGCAATGTACCCTCTCCACTCCCACATGTACATTTCTATAAAACTATGAGAGTGACCAGCATGATTTATCTCCTTCACACAGCGGTTACCTCCTCTAAACAGGAAAAACAAGTACGATACACCACAGCTAATAATGAAACACTTGCCACCCTCTATCTTAGGTCAGATAGTGTTCTTTGTAGCTCAACCTCAATTGTTGCTCTAGTGCCTGATAGAGAATGCCCCAACACACTCGCGCACACTCTCACACACACCAAAATTGACAGTGCCGTACTGGCCCCCCCCCGCCTCCTCCTCCTCGTCAAGGAAAGGCAAGCCAGGCCTGCCCTTCTGCAATGCCGTCCGCTGTATGACCATGGTTCCACTGCTATCCCTATCCTTGTCGTTAGAGTTGACCACCATGGTACCCCCATACTCTTCCTCTCCATCTTCATGGACCACCATAGTACCGCGCGGGTCCATGCTGTGTGTGTTGTGTGCATGTGTGAACATGTGTGAACATGTGTGTGTGTGTGTGTGTGTTTGCATGTGTGCCTGTGTGGATATGCATGTGCACGTGTGTACATGCGTGCGTGCGTGTATGTGTGAACACAGATCTGCGTGTAGCAACAGTAGCTTCCCACCCCACTAGGTCCGCCTCTGCAATGGTAGACCTCGCATGGCCGATTTTTTTGTCTTGGGTTGGCTAGACCTGCTTCGTCATTGCTGTGCAGAAGGCCCAGATCAAATGCCTGCAGCCGCCCTTATACAAGGACATCGTCACTCACGCCCAGCCCATGTGCTAATGCATGTTCAAAGGGGTACGCTCACCTCTTCCACAATGACACCTTCATGAAGGGTTTCCCCTCTCCCTACCTTGTCTCCAATGTCAGCATGTCTATGAGGGCACCTCCCACGCCCATATAAACCACATTGCTAACACACAAACGCACACCCACACCCACACCCACACCTACACGCACACCCATATAAACGCGAACACACACGCACACCCACACCCACACCCACACGCACACACACCCACCCACCCACACACACACCAAGACCAACAGGGTTCCCCCCTACTCGTGATCAGCCCGCACCAGGACCCCACTCACTCTGTGGCCATCCTCAGTGTGGATTGAATTCCTCCCTCCCCTCGTCGAGGTTTCCTGCCAATGCCCGCAGGAGAGTCCGACTGCTCAGGCATGGAGTGCGGGTCAGGGCTGTTTGGCTGCTGGGGTAGGGGAGCACGAGGGCGTGCCTGATAGGTAGGGCCTGTGAGCCACGTGAAGTAAACACATCACGTGGTGTAGGGCGTGCGCTTTGAGCAGGCGATGCCTGCCTTCAAAAGTATTTTACGCGTGGATGCTACTTTTGTCGTTTGCGCTTTGCGGACACAGTGCTCCTTGAGCGGCAAAAGTCCGTAGGGGATCTCAAGCACAGTCCCTGCGATGCCTGGTGAACACAACACCCACACCTCCTCTGTTCCTTGGGCGGGAAACTGAAATTTCAAACACACATGCTTGCTCAAATATGCAGTCCACATGACAACCTACAAGTTTGTGCTTCAAACCACCACCACCCTTCCTCGTCATCCTTTTCCCCTTATGCTCACGTGCCTGCTCCCAACAACAACCCCAAGGCAAATGCAACAGGTACGCAGCGTTTCGTCGCACAACAACATTACAAGCACACTGTCAAAAAGCGTTCCACATCTTCATGATTTTACACACATGCAAGCTACCTCGGTGTGTGCCCAGCAGCGGATCCAACATGAGCACAGGCACAACTGCAAGCACCTACAAATGACTAATGACATTTTCACACACACAATCTTCGTTCTTGCCCAGCAGCAGCTCCCATACTCATAAACGCACGACAGCAAGCACATGCTGATGTCTTATGTCGTTTCCCGGCACACACAAACCACTTACGTGCTTGCCAAGCAGCAGAGCAGCTCCCATACTCATCTACGCAAGACAGCAAGCACATGCTCATGTCGCTTCCCGGCACACACACAATCACTTACGTGCTTGCCCAGCAGCAGCTCCCATGGTCCCATTCCCCCAAGAAAAGTGGCCCGTCCTCACCCCGGCCATGCCATGGTTACCCGCAGCTAGCATAGTCTCAGCCACGGGCGTCTGCACGCTCGCTGCTGTCTGTTGTAGGTGCTGCACGCTGGCAGCTACAAGGGGTGCCAGCTGGGCCTGCGAGTGTGTGTGATTATTAATGTATGTGTATGTGTGTGCTTGTTTGTTGGAGGGGGGAGAGAATGAATGAGATAAATATGCTCATAGTAGAAAGTCTGCACGCTCGCTGTTGTCTGTTGTAGGTGCTGCACGCTGGCAGCTACAAGGGGTACCAACTGGGCCTGCAAGTGTGTGTGATTATAAATTTGTATGCGTGTGTGTGCTTGTTTGTTGGAGGGGGGAGAGAATGGATGAGATAAATATGCTCATAGTAAAAAGTCTGCACGCTAGCTGCTGTCTGTTGCACGTGCTGCGCGCTGGCAGCTACAAGGGGCACCAGCTGAGCCTGCGTATATGTGAGTAGGCATTTGTATTTGTATGTTGGGGCGGGGGAAGAGAATGTATAAGACAATTGTGTTTGTTTGTAGCAGGGTGTTTGGACGTTGGCAGCTATAAGGGGCATGAACTGGGCCAGCGTGTGAACGTGAATATGTGCTTTATATTGCCCATAAATATATATTTGCCCTTCATTTGTCATCCACAGACGGCTGGATGTGCTGCACACGGGGCGTAAGTGTCCGTCCCTTTCCTGCACACGTGTGCATGCACAATGCACACATGCTCCAGTGTTCTAAAACACCAAAACAAGGCACAGGCGTAGCACACCGACCACAAGCCACCAACAGGCCAGACCCAGAGGACCTCACCATGCCAGAGCTGGAGGCAGCTGCTGCATTGTGTTGTTGTTGTTGCTGCTGCTGCTGCTGCTGCTGCTGCTGCTGCTGCAAGGTGAACCGATGCTGGAGGAGTAGACGGGCGGTGGGACGGCTAGTGTGGTCCTGTGGGCGTGTCCATAAACAGGAGGGATCAGAAAGGATTAGAGAGCAGGCACAAGTGGATCACGGCCAGGATTGAAGAAGGAAGGGATTAGAGACGATTAGAAGGCAGGCACAAGTAGAGTCCAGCTTTAAAGCACCTGTTGCAGCCTTGGTCTCGATGCAATAAGATGAGGGGATATTAAGGGAAAGGGCCCACAATTGCACGTCCTCTGCCACTTTGGGGTTGAACCACAACGGAGGACGTGACTACACAGGGTGTGCAGTGCATGAAGCACAAGACAAGGAGAACTACATGATCAAAGGCACCTCCCTCATCAAACCACTTGGCCTAGATAGGGTACAGTACAAAACACGATGCCAAAAGCTCAATTCTTACACAGAGCACACATCGAGCACGTCCATGTTGAGGCGCAAGCAGCAATGAGGCACTTACATTCCCTAGCCACACTCTTTAGCCACCCAACTTCCTCCTAATGCTTTCAAGCTAAGTTGCAGGGTGTTACAGATGGGAGCCTTTTCCTCGCGTACACATACATCTGGCAAAGGCATGACATTTGGCGCTGAAATATTGCATGGCCTGTACTTGAATCATTGCATGGCCTGTACTTGGACGCGCATGGGAAAATTGCATGGCCTGTACTTGAAACAGAGCATGGCCTGTACTTGGGACGCGCAACTTTAATCAACATAAGCCCATCATTCCCATGGTAACTACACACTTACAACGCAAGCTCTTTTGAAGGGTGCGTACCTAGATCAATCACTGGCGCCCACGAAAAGGATTTTGATGCAAAATTGCGCAAACAGAACGAGGAGCGTTTGGTAGAGCAGCCTGCTTTACACAAGCCACTAACTGCTATTGTTTGCAAACCTCTCTCTGCAACAAAACCTTGATCAGGCAACGGCGTAAACTATCGCAAAGCAGGGTCATTGCAACTTTCACGCAAACCTCCCCGGTGGCGTTACCTTGGTCAGACACTGGCCCAAAAACGACAGAGCAGGTCGTTGCGACTTTCATGCACACCTTACCTTGGTCAGGCACTGGCGCAAGAAATCATGAAACACAGGGGACCACTCGTCTGGGGCAAGCGTTAGCTTGGGAGGGGGGTCTTTACTGATTTTAAAAATCACTCGCAGGGGATGTACATTCCAATTAGGGGGGGTGAGCTCGGCCATTTCTATTGCACTGATGCCCAAGGCCCATACATCCACCTACACGGCAGCGTGCGTTGAGTGTTATGTTACTAAGCCGCGATGCCTAGTGAACATAACTATTGAGTGTGAGCACATACAAGCATTAACGCACACAGGAACCACAATGGGGTCCCGCTTTGCTTGAATGACACAACAGGCATTTAAATCTGATAACGGTAAAAGGTATCATGTCCTGCACCTCAACTCTAATGGGTTTTGAAGCTTGATGCTTGATGCTTGTTGTTAAAGCTTGCGAGCCTTTCTTTCATGCTTCTAGACCGTACTTGCCTATACCAACCTAGACCTAGTCTTTAGCGACTATGGTTGCAATATATACGACTATGGTTGCAATACATACGACTATGGTTGCAATACATACGACTATGGTTGCAATACATACGACTATGGTTGCAATACATACGACTATGGTTGCAATACATACTGATTTGAGTAACAAGGTCCTGCCAACCCGTTGCGGCTTGGGAGTTTGTTTGGGCCCTTGTAAATAAACTTTCAAGCCGCAGTGGATGCGCCTTTGCTTCTCAAACTGTCAAAGCTACGATGAATCTGAACCATTGTACACCTTGTCATCACAGCGGCTCTTTTTGAATGACCTCAGGCGCCATCCAATGGCCACAAAATGGAGCAAGAGCCCTGCCATTGTTTTCTGAACATCATCAGTGTCTGAGCCGCACTCCGTACCTTGCCATCGTACCGACTTTCTTGAATGACCTCCGGCGCCATCCAGTGGGGTGTGCCTATGAAGGTCTGTGCCTTTGACAGCGTGGCCGTGAGCTGCGCTGACACCCCAAAATCTGTGTGCACACGACAATAAGGGAATTGCGTCAGCAGGTCATCAGCAGGCCTCTGTGTTGCCTCCCCCCCCCAAATATCGTGGATGAAGATAAGCACGGCTGTGAGTTAGGTCGGCTACCCTTCAAGCTTTTTGTGATGCAGCACCTTGGCGGTACTGTAGGCCTCAAAGAACAGTTACGCAGCAAATTGAATATCATCACGCTGGCACATAGAAATACACGGAAATTCCTGGCTTCAAAGATGCAGCAAAGAAAGGGCATGATGCAGTGTTTGAATGGAAGACAGCGCATGCCTGTACCAATCTTGAGCAAATTGTGACCTCAGCTGAGCAGGCTCGTGTCACTTGTGCAAAGATTGCAGCACACACGTGCAAGGTGCAAGCTTGATTCCACACTCATACACACAGGGAACACTGTGTACACATTTCACCTGCCAGCTTGATGGCCCCGCTCTCTGTCAACAGGATGTTGCCACACTGCAAGAGGGACAGCGTTTGGAATGACTCACAGCACCAACTTATGCTCAGCGAGATATGCATCATCTGTTCTTAAGCAAGAGCGGCAACGACACGCGCAACACTGTGGCTTATGACAGGTCACAGGCAACAAAAGAAAGTCATTTACTATGATGTAGCCAACTCACAGTGCGAATTCATGCCAGGCCAGCACACGCGACATTGTCTAACAAGCGACAAAAAGTCACAGCAGCAGCAACAGCAGCAGCAGCAACAGCTGCCAGAACCTTAGATGACCTTCCTTGTCTGCCTTCTTAGCAGTCAAGCAAGGAAAGCAATGAATGAATGACATTTAAGGAAGGATTGCTCTTCACCAAGTAGCCACTGGTTCAGCGAGCGAGTAAGCACTGAACAAAGAGCGAATACTTACCTTGATATCTCTGTGGACTTTGCCTAGAGAATGCAGGTACGCCAGACCCTGTATGCAGAGCAGGGGGGATGCACATCGCAAACTGAGGTACTCTGTGACAGCTTGTGCCAAGTGAGTGGAGATTTACTAGACCTTGTACGCAGAACAGGAGGAACGCACGCTGCAGACTAAGGTAATGCAACGCAGCTTAACGCACATCTTTATGAATCCCTCCTTATGAACACTTTTGTATCGGCTGTGATCCAATACTTGCATTGATAGGATATCCACCATTTCTAAAAGGCCATCTTTGCAGCTCAAACAATGGTTGTAATTGGATTAGGTTGCAGGTTGCAGGCAATAACGCTCATTAAACACACTGGCACAAAACCATGCACACACACAACACACACCTTCAGAGCCTCCCCACACACATATGCTATGGCCACCTCCGGCATCTGCGCGCTGCTCACGGCTAGGAGGTCGTTCACACTGCCACCCCCACAGTACTCCATCACTATCCAAAGCTCATGCGAGTGCCTGTAGCTGCCCTGCGCAGCGTGCAAACGTTTGAGTGCAGAGATACACCATTAAGGCATTGACAGGGGCAGAAAATGTGAGACGAAGAGGGACATATATTTAAAGCTCCAAGCCATTCTGAAATCTGTTGAACGGACTGTCAGAGCTGTTTTAGCCAATCCTTGAGTGAAATTGGTAGCTGCCCAGAAGATGATAAGCCACTATTCAAAGCTGCCCAGGAGGTGAGGAATTAAGGTCAACAAAAAACGTGACAGAGTCACGAGGGCTATGCAACAATGAAGAAAGGGAGCACGTGAAGGTCTTGGGATGCAGTTACGCAGCAGCAACAGTAACACCTGCAGGTAGGAGACACTCACTATGTATTTGACCACATTTGGATGGGAGCACTGAGACAGGAAGTCGATCTCTTTCTGTATGGTTTTCAGCTCACTGGGGTCGGTGTCAGTAAGCGGAATGATTTTGATGGCCACATCTAAGCTTGTTGCAGTGTCCTTGGCTTTGACCACCGTGCCGTACGCGCCCTTGCCTGCATGGAAATGGTAGCAAATTCTGTCCTTGATTTCTTATGTTCATGTTTACACCGTGCTCGAAGTGGATGCAGGTTCCTGAGCATCAGGTTAAAGGACCATACAGCTTTGTCAAAGGCAGAGTGTAAATGCACGCGGGGAGGGGGGAGTGGAGAGCTCGCATGCACACAGGTGCACACAAGATGCAGGTTAGTGCGTACACATGTCTAGGCCTGTGAACGTGAGTGTTAGATAAGTGTGGCTGTGTATAAAATTGGCACGCATTGGAGTGCAAACTGTACAGCATTGTGTGTCCCTGTATCAGTGTATGCCTTTGTGTGTGTTTGTTTGTGTGTGTGTGTGTGTGTGTGTGTGTGTGTGTGTGTGTGTGTGTGTGTATGTGTGTGTGTATGTGTGTGTGCGTGTGTGTGTGTGTGTGTGTGTTTGTGTGTGTGTGTGTGTGTGCGTGTGTGTGTGTGCGTGTGTGTGTGTGCGTGTGTGAGTGTGTGCGTGTGTATACATGTGAACACATTCACGCATTTACCTAGGACATACTGCATCTGAAAGCGGGTGAGGGCCTCACCCTGTTCATCTGCATTGCATTAGGGTGAGAATATAGTGGTCAGAATGCTTTCAGCGTTGGTACTAGTGCAAAACTTGAACTCGAACCTGATTTCATTGCTGTTGGGGTGACAAATGTACAAGTCAAGTTAAATAAAATTTAGATACTGGTAGTCTCAAAATTCAAACAAGTCTAGGTGAGAGGCCAGTGTTTTGTGCACTTTAGGGTTATAGTTCGGGTTAATCCATACCGGAGATAGATCAAAATGCCTTGATCGCCTAACTTTGTCGAACGAAGCTCGGTCTCATTCAACTATATACAAACACATACATTTTGAAACCTTATTACCTAGTAGGTTGGCACTTCAATTTATTCCTCAGGCAATAATCGCAAGGCACCTTTGCGTTCTGTTCGCAGACACCTTTGCGTTCTGTTCGCAGCTAACAAGTGGCTAGATAAACCTGCCTGCCTCTGCATGACCCTCAACTAAAGGTTGCCCAACTCGACTCTTCCTTTACATTAGCTGGAAAGGGATCTTGCTGGGGAGAAGAAGGTGGCTTGTCCCTGATATGGGGAGGATGCAAGGGGACTGAGGAGGGCGCAGTCGACAGCTCAGAAAAAGGGTCAAAAAGGCCTGCGTTGAGAGGCGCGCTGGGCTGCAACGGCTGTTGCATGTTTGAGGGTGCAGGTGGAGGGGGAGGAGCAAGCTTGATCAAGGCTGGTGATGGGCTGGAAGTGGTGGCTCCTGTTTTTTTTACTCCTGCGTGCGTGTTCAGCATCTGTCAGGTTGAAAAACTTTTGATCACTTCGCCATCAAAGGCAGCAATGATGTGTGCGAGGTTATCGATGTCTGCAGAGTGTCTTGTAGTGTATGCATCACTTAACTGGAGCAGCAAGCTACAATTCCACTTCACACACCTGGGCGCTTCAACTCTACGCGAAACGTCTGTCCCTCGCCTAACGAAAAATCCTGCCTGCAAATTGTGAACAATCAGCCATTTTGAAGAGTGTAATGCAAGCTTTGAAAGGAATGAGCAACACAGGAAGACAGCAGAGGTGCAGGAGAAGCCACACAAAGTATGATCACTTATTATGGAGGAGCCCTCCCTGTAATCGTATAGAGTTTATAACTTCATTTTCATTGGTGTGGAACTGACTTTTGCCCGTTGCATCCGTTTCCCTTACAAATTGTGAGTTACAATTCATATGCACTCGCGTATCATAACGAGGAGGCCCTACGAAAATTGGATGTTCAGTTTTGGGACCACTTACGTAGCACCTGCCCTCTTAAGAAGATGTTTAAACCATACATACATATATATTCACTTGTTTAAGTTACGCGACACATGTTCCTCGTGGTTATCTTGCGCTAATTATCCTTGCGCCTTAAGCCTATGCAAAAATCATAATTTAAGCAGTGCATTTATGTAGCTCAACACCGACTAATTATTTTTGAAGGAGTGTAAATGATCGAGTTGCATTGCAACTAACCCGATGAAGCATTCTCTGCAAATTTTATCTACGGGTTGGATCGGAATTTCTATTGAGGCAAAGCCCTGAAGTAAGAAATCAGGCATAGCAAGGAAAAAAAACGTTACCTGGGTGCATACAGAGCTTCTAGCTCATGGTTTCTGGCCTTATCAGAGGGCCATCCACCACAACTTGATTCTGCTGAAGGGTTTGGCTGCCCAGGAGCCGCCATTTTTGATGCTGCAATCTCTCTGTGTGCAAACTTCTCGTGGCGTAACTACAAGTGTGTTGTGGTTTTGACGACTGAATGGAAAGGCACACAAAAGCAGAACAATTTGCTGATGTCCTAAGCCTGTGGTGTAATTTGTGGAAATTGTCAGGGCTTTGTTGCTCGATTGACCAGCCGTAAAAGACAGTAGCACGGAGGGCAACCACATCCTATTGCATGACACATGCACGCAAGCTTCCCCTCACCAAAGCTTCCGTGAATTCATACGACTCCTCCCGTGTGTCAAAACCCTGCAAGGGATGATCGTGGGTTTTGACTGCAACCTTTCTGTGCTATGAGTTAGACTAAAGAAGCCACCAACAGCAGAAACACTTACAAGGCCCACAAACGCATGCCTCTTTGTTCCAACACTGCGGTCAAAAAGGAGTGATAGCGATTATACTGACTGAGAGAGCAGGCACAGGAAAAAGGTGCCAACTTGTGTGCTGCAAAAGCGAGACCCCTTTACTCACTCCTCCAGTCGAATCACATAATTCCGAGAAGAATCCACTGTGCTCTCAACACAGTTCAGGCGCTTGCCGTGGGGAATGGGAGCCGTGGCAAAATTATCCAAGCTGCAACCACATAAAATATAAGATCCATGAGGTCAAGGGGGCTACTGTGACTCAAACCGCAATGGCATTATGGCCTTACTTTGGTGCAGACACACAATTCACCTTTGAAACCTTAAACAATTGTGGTTGGCCTGGGCATGTACCAACACTTGCTACGATACATTACTAACCTGGCCTGCAAAGTACAGTCATACAACTACAGATCCAGTAGGAACATAACACACGGCATTGGAAACATAAATGTAATAGGTATGCCGTATGACATACAGTAATGGGAAACGGGAACAACTTTGTCCATGGTACAGTCAACCATAGAAGTGCTTGTTTCCCATTTGCTAAAAAGGGCTGAGGCTTTTCGACCTAGTGAGCCCAAAAAAGCAGTTCTGTCTTCGTTATTCTGCTATCTCTTCTACTCACCTCACCTTGTCCACCAGCTGGACCTCGCATCTCTCACCAATACTGACAACCTGTGTGTATTTATGTGTATGTGTGTGTGTGTGTGTGTGTGTGTGTATGTGTGTGTCAGTAGAGATGTTCAACGCAATGCACATTTGTAAGCGAGTGTGCTTGCGCGTCAGCTCGTACCTTTAACAAACCAGTGAATATTTTATCAGCCACGCGCCACTCTCCAGCGCGATGTCCTGCTTGGCAGTAGTAGCAACAAAAAACTCTTTGCTGTGCCTCGTGCTCTGTGTTGTTTCATGAATGGTGTTTTTTGCTTGCATCATACACGCATAAACACACACACATACAAACACACACGCACCAACAGACCTACGCACACGTCACATAAACGTACACATTCAAACATGCGCACATGCACAAATAACGCACGCACGCGCGCACGCGCACGCGCACGCGCACGCGCGCACACACACAC
>Ga0307942_1001280_pt1 | contig 19850 bp, 26 predicted proteins | sample OrgLakmetagen175_FD_201846 | JGI IMG/M metagenome (GOLD analysis project Ga0307942, IMG submission 201846) | Saline water microbial communities from Organic Lake, Antarctica - #175 | ecosystem: Environmental > Aquatic > Non-marine Saline and Alkaline > Saline | place: Antarctica: Organic Lake... | reverse complement strand
ACACACAAACACACACATACACACACTAACATACCCAGGTATGACTCCCGTTCACACAACCACAAACCCACAAACCCAGGTCTGACTCCCGTTCACAAACACACCCACACACCCAGGTCTGACTCCCGTTCACAAACACACCCACACACCCAGGTCTGACTCCCATTCACAAACACACCCACACACCCACACACCCAGGTATGACTCCCGTTCACAAACAAATGGATTGAGACACTACACACTCGCACACACACGCACACACACACGCACACACGCAATTGCGCGCGCACACATACACGCACGCACACACGCACACACACCAAACAACACACACCTGCAGCAGCTCCTGCTGCTTAGCCTCCAAAGGCCGGGGGTCCTGCGCTAGCTCCCTGGCTCTTTGGATGTCATACTCCCTGCACACATGAGTGAACATGAGTGAACATAGTGAACACATGAGGAGCAAACACACACAGACACATTTACAAACTAAAGGGTTGAAGCTTACAACACTACCACACATAAGCAAACGAGCAGACTACTACCTATTTCCATATACAGATACGGTTATACTGCGTGCCCAGATACGCCGTATTCCCGTATGTACGGTTCTGACCAACCCTGCACATAAGCAAATGAGCAGACTACCACCAAACCAGCCAACTTCTGCACACTAAACTGTGACAAAACTAACTTTTCACCCCCACTCATGCACCAAATCACTGCTGTGTAAGCGCTCAAGTTAGCTGCGCAGGCATGCACAAACAGACAAGCACAAAAGAAAGACGATACGTCTGAACCAACCAAGCAAACTCACAATGTCTATAAGTGGCAGGCTAAGCAGGCTCGTGCATTCCTAATCGTGCATACACATATGACAATACAGCCTGAACCCTCTAAGACACGTACAAAGTCACAGTGTATTACTGAGTGTATGTTAGCACTCAGGCAGGTTACGCAGGTGAGTGCAACGAAACAAACAAGCACGACAGTGATTTTGGTCCACAGCTTTTGCAAGCACTCTGGCAAACTAAGCAGGTGCGTGCAAACAAACAAGCACATTGAATACACACGTACAAACCCACAGTGTCTGTAAGCGCTCGGGCAGGCTCAACAGTGCGCCTGTGCCAGCTCTAGGACCGAAGGAGATGAGGTTGAAGGGGGATTCCAACCAGGGTTGCAGCTTTCGGCCCATCTCTGTTGTTTGTGTGTGATTGTGTGTGTGTGTGTGTGTGTGTGTGTGTGTGTGTGTGTGTATGTGTGTGTGTATGTGTGTGTGTGTGTGTGTGTGTGTGAAATTGTGAGTGTGTGTGTGTGTCAATGTTTCTGTGTGTGTGGTGTGCATGTGTGTGTGCGTGCGTGCGTGGGTGATTCTGTGTATGAAAGTGTGCGTGTGTACGTGTTTGTGTGTATGAAAGTGCGCGTGTGTCTGTGTGTGTATGTAAGTGTGCGTGTGTCTGTGTGTGTGTGTGTGTGTGTGTGTGTGTGTGTGTGAACGCATGAATGTGCATGTGTGTCTGTGTGCGCGCGTGTGTGCATCAAGGGAGGCCAAAAGTTCTCACCATACACACCCGCAGCTTCTCTCGAGAAGTCGTGCATGCTGCTAGCCCTGACCGTCTGCGAAGATTGACGTGAAGCCATCCTGCTGCTGGGGTGGAGGCGGGGAAGGAGAGACGGAGAAAGGTTCGTAACAGCACCCTTCACGGAAACAATGTGTGGCTTCAAGAGCATGGAGAATTGTTGTTGGGTAAATTGTTTTTAAGTTTTTAGCACTTCGAACTGTTTCGAGCGGTTAGCTAGGCACTTAAATTTAATTATATACCTATCATTTCTTTCTCACCAGCTTTTCAAACAGGAACATGCAAACGATCGGTAACCGAGCCTGCTCACAGCGTATCGCCACTCGCGCCCCACTGCGGTCACGCTCTACCATCAAGCCAATGTATGTGTGTAGGCACCACCTAGACAGTCACAACTCGGTCGATCAGCTTGTGTCAGAGTTGTAAAAATCTCCTACCACAACTTCTGCAAGCAGGGCCCTCTTCGGCTCCGCTCCCACCAAGGATAGCATCTACTCGATCCAAATCAAGGATACTGAAGGCAAGAATGTGAAGATGGTAAGAGAAAGGCCATTTGTTTGCACTTGTGTGGTCTACAAACACTGCACCACACACTTGTCTGAGTGCGCACTCAATAGCTCATCCCGCGAAGTAACCCTGCCCCTGACACAGGACCAATACAAAGGGCAGGTCCTACTCATTGTGAATCTCGCGTCCGCGTGCGGCTTCACTCCACAGTACACTGACCTCCAGGTGAGCTGAGACCAGTGGTTACTAGGTAGTGGTTATGTGGCACCTTGTTGATCGCCTGCACCTGCCTTGTTCCTCGAGTAAGGAGTGCTCGGGTGGAGCCACTTCTCTTAGATGGTGTCATGTCGCAATTTGCTGGTCAGGCCTCCCGATGACAATGAAAGCACACATTTTATCCCAAACACAATTTTGCACGGTTCCAATGGCCCATTGTGTCATCTTAGAATATATAGATTTTCTTTCGCTCTGCTTACTTTTTCCTCCTCTTATTCCTTTTGTGCTCACCCATATGTGTGTGTATGCGTGCTTGGTGTGCAGAGCACCTACGACAAGTACAAGAGTAAGAAATTTCAAGTGCTGGGCTTCCCCTGCAACCAGGTGAATACATGGGATGACCGAAAGCATGATTGTTACCAGAAGTACTAAAGCAGCGTAGCCAAAGATAAATCGCACCAGTTTTTGTTTTAAGTAGAAGGGCCTGTCATCAGATGTCATCGAGGTAAGGGCCTTTTGCTGAACCTCAACTCTGCGCCTGCTTTGTTACTTATTACTTTGCAGTTTGGAGCTCAGGAGTCCGGGAGTAATGCGGGTGAGGAATGTGTGTGTCAAGTGGTACGGCATTTAGGATAAGGGTACACAGCTAGAGATACACAGCTACTTTGTGTATTGGGGACCTCACACCACATCATACTTCAATAATTCATGTGTGGCCGTACTTGAAAAGTATTTGAGTATGGCCTTGCACAAATCGTTCACGTACATACTTCAAATACTTTTAGAAGGTCATATTCAAACTAAGTACTCAATCCCTTGCCGCTTATTCACTCACACACCATAAGATGTTTGTTCATGAGAGCTTAAGAATCAAGAACTCAGCCTCTTACCGCCTATCCACTTACACTAATCACCCAACACACCACGTGTACGTACAGACATCAAGAAGTTTGCCCGTGATAAATACAAAGCCACCTTCCCCCTGATGAGTAAAGTGGACGTTAACGGGGCCGGCGCAGACCCTCTATTCCAGTTCCTGAAGGAGAAGAAGGGGGGCCTCATGGGTGATGATGTGAGTACTTGTGATGTGTACAAGTAGTTTGTCTGCATGTCACCTCTGGCAAATAAAACGAATTCGTTATCGTCTCAGCAACTTGAGGTTGCCTTGTGCTTGCATGCTACACGACTACAGCAAGGGGTGAGGAGGGTGAACGATGCGTTTGTGTGCGATTATTACATACAATTCTCTGTCGAAGCTGGCGAGGAAGAGTGGCGGCTGAGGCATTAGATCCTGACCTCTAAGCTCGTAACGTTTTGCACGCTGCCTCCTCCACACACACTAAGACAGCCTTTCACTGCTATGTGCTCACACGTACACAAAAACACACATTGTGGCCTGCAGATCAAATGGAACTTCAGCAAATTCCTGGTAGATCGCGAGGGCAATGTTGTGGGCAGGTGGGTTCTTTGGGCGGTCCTGTTCTTGCAAGCGCAAGTTAGGCACAGTAGGCAGGAAGGTCATGTAAAGTTAATTGCGGAGGCTTACTGAGAGCACAGACACAAGCAGCAATGCACATTGAACTAGAAGGTGAAGCATTAATAACTGCTAAGGTTGACAGAGAGCACAGACGCAAACAGTAGTGTACTGTGAGCTAGAAGGCCATGAACTGTGGAGGCTGTATCTGCGCACTACTGTTGAGTTCTACAGTTATTCCTGCATGCAAGAAATGCTCTTAAGGAGTGCCTTCATGCAAAGCAACGTCCAGAGAGAGCACAAACACAGTCTGTAATAGTACACAGTGAATAGGAGGTCAGTGGCAGCACGCATAGGCTGAGCAGCCTGTGCTCAGTGAGTAGCGAGTGCAGTGCAAAGAAAGGGAAAGCAGTACAAAATTGTGTTTTTCAAACAATTGGGTGTGCTCCTGTGTATTATGTATTATGTACCATAACACAGGGCGAGCCTGCGTCTTTCTCCACTTTTTGTGGTCTTTGGCATGGCAAAAAATCACAAATCTGGATGGATCATCAAGAGACGCGAGTGTGTGGTTACGTGTTTTGTGAGTGGAAATGAGAAGTAGTCTCTTGAAAGAAATGAGTCCCCCCTGTAACGTTAAATGCCGCTTACAGTGGGCGGTCATTGCATGCAGACATAAGTACACGCTAAGCAACCCCACATGGAAAACATACGAAGCTATTTTTCATGCATCGTTATTCTTCCTAGCAGGCGGTTGACAGACATGATTATTAAAACCATTTGTCGATCACCTTCTTATCATGCTACTTTCCTCTCAACTTTCATTTTTCAACCGTCCTGCTAATAACAGGTACCCCTCAACCACCACACCAGCACAGATTGCTGGAGACATCGAGAAGTACTTGTAAAAATGTGGCAGATCCGTCAATTGTGTGTATCCTGATATCCCATAGTTGGAGTTGATCCTCTTGTACATAGTATATCTGTTATACTTACTGCTATGGGTGTCAGCTTCGTAAGCTGGCTGAGCTATTGTACATTGCTTGTTCAAAAATAGGGCGGTACTAGTCCTGGATCTCCTGCTGACCTCACATTCAACAGGTGCAATAATGTAAAAGCTTCCTAGTTATGATATGACGCATGACTCACCATCCACAAAACTCGCTGAGTCCACCAAGCATGCTCTGCAAAGTGCGGCATTCAGCCACCTTCTTCGATGTCAATTGTGCTCAGCATGCCCGGCAAAGTGCAACGTCATTTTCATAATATGTTAGCTCAGCAGTAGCACTCGTAACCAGCAGTAGCACTCGTACTAACCAGCCCTGAAGACCCTTCTGAACGTCACAAATCTGTGACCATGCATCTCTTGACCCACCAGGTCGCCCAACTCAAGGCCCTTGCCACTACATTCCTTTCCAAAAGAGGAGTAACGTCGCTACCAATAAAACGGCAACTCAACCTACATATGCTAGCACGTCAACTTGCTAGCTTCCACGCCAGCAAGCTCCACTTAGCCTTGAAAGGAAACAACATGTTCTTAGACAATCTCAAGCTCAGAAGTCACCTCCGCTCGCAAGCCCTCCCCCCCAAACATAAGCCACCCTCACCATTACCAAACCGCTTATGAACCTAGGCATAACTGGCTTCCTTGACCTCACATCAGCCAACGAAAAATACATTGTCTTTGGGATACAACTCAGAAACGAGTACACTCCAGTTTTCAAAAGCACATCATAGCCCTAAATAGGCTTGCTGCCATTGCAAACCTGCCTGGAACACAAGAGCTAAGCCCATCAATTGCACAAATACTCCAAGAAAGGAATTCAAAACAGTCTATCCTACTTGATTACCGCAAAATAAACAACTCCTCCGTCACAGGTCTCCTAGACACACACATTAGCTTATCGGCTCACGAAGAGGTGCCCCCAAATCCCGCAAACATCCAAACCCAACAAACTTTGCCCATCTACACAACACCCGCACCACAGCCGCGCTCAGTTACATGCTACAAGCACCCCATTACGAACAACTTCATCAGAGGCCCACCACCTACAAACACAAATCCATCAGCAACAAGTATTGGACTTCCCAACCGATCCTCTGTTTTTGACACACCCAACCTAGAGCCGCAAACACCCACTGTCTCCTTTTTAAGGGTTACAAGGGTTACAAGGATGACCTACAGCCCGAGTCTCTGGCTGATGGCAATTGGCTGGTGAAACAAAATCAACCAGTGTCGAAAATTGAAACTACATCTGACACAAACTTGAGGAGTCTGTATGAGTCTTGATTCAGGAATGCATTGATCTCAAAATCAGTTATACTGTGATGACAGGTTAGAAAGCAAGAAATTCAGAGCTCGAAGGAGCTAACACACGCAGAGTCTTAACATTTCTTCAGGCAGAAAGGTCTCTGTATCTCATGCGCAGCTCGCACACTTCAGCACACTAGCAAAAGAAAAGCACATGCTTCTCATCTTGAACTTCTCCACACTCACATTTATCACAAATGCTAGAACCACCATGCCATTTGCAAGACTCCACTCTCAAATAATGTGCACGCAATCTGAACCTGCTGAAATTCCTCAACGCATGTTTGTCCAGATCCTTGTACAAGTAGGAGGGGATAGAAATGGAGAACCTCTAGGACCACTCTCAGAACTCCCACACCACTTGTGGTACGTGACTGCTTTTTTGTTTACTGCGCGAGGACATGAAAAATCAGCTTCCCTCCATACCTTCAAATGTCTGAAACGCAAATCGCAAATGAACTCTTGCATGGGAACCTGTTTGGCTCTCAGCATTTTCTGTTTAAACATTGCACTACCTTGCAGTCCATTTAACGCATTCAAGACTTGAGCAGACCAGCAAGAACTATCAAAAGAAGCAAGATACAAATCTGCCTTCAGCACACGACGTAGAGTCTCACTGTTGGAATCAAGCATGCTATTAAATAACCTGATGGAAGCACGGAACCAGAAAAATTGCAAGGGCTCCTGACCGCACTCTCTAAGCACCGCCCAATTTGTTGTGCTGTTCTTCACTCCAAGAATGCGCCTCAAGGAACACAGATGCCTCTTCTGTAACTGGCTAGTACCAAATTCACTGCCTTCACTCAGATACACTGTGCCCCACACCTGACTCGCATACATCCCAGCAGGAATACCATACACCTTAGACAACCAGAGCATAGCATGAGGCCTGCTTTTTAAATCGTGACTCTTGGCAAACTCAGAAATCCTGCTCTGTGCAGCCATGTAAGGCCGCATCGCATGTTCCTCATCAGCTATCTTCGGATTCATCCTTCTATCAAGCAGCATGCCCAAATATTTGAACCTGTCCTTCTCTGAAAAATACATTGTCTTTGGGAAACAACTCAGAAACAAGTACACTTCAATTTTCAAAAGCACATCATAGCCCTAAAAAGGCTTGCTGCCATTGCTAACCTGCCTGGAACACAAGAGCTAAGCCCATCAATTGCACAAATACTCCAAGAAAGGAATTCAAAACAGTCTATCCTACTTAATTACCGCAAAATAAACAACTCCTCCGTCACAGGTCTCCTAGACACACACATTAGCACATCGGCTCACGAAGAAGTGCCCCCAAATCCCGCAAACATCCAAGCCCAACAAACTTTGCCCATCTTCACGCACCACAGCCACGCTCAGTTACACACTACAGGCACCCCATTACGAACAACTTCATCAGAGGCCCACCACCTACAAACACAAATCCATCAGCAACAAGTATTGGACTTCCCAACCGATTTTCTTTTTTTTGACACACCCAACCTAGAGCCGCAAACACCCACTGTCTCCTTTTTAAGGGTTACAAGGGTTACAAGATGGCCTACAGCCCGAGTCTCTGGCTGATGGCAATTGGCTGGTGAAACAAAATCAACCAGTGTCGAAAATTGAAACTACATCTGACACAAACTTGAGGAGTCTGTATGAGTCTTGATTCAGGAATGCATTGATCTCAAAATCAGTGATACTGTGATGACAAGTTAAGAAAGAAAGAAATTCAGAGCTCGAAGGAGCAAACACATGCAGAGTCTTAACATTTCTTCAGGCAGAAAGGTCTCTGTATCTCGTGCGCAGCTCGCACACTTCAGCACACTTGCAAAAGAAAAGCACATGCTTCTCATCTTGAACTTCCTCCTTTTAATCCCAACCGAACCTCAAACAGAAACCCAAGGTCATAATGCACTCGACGTACCTACACCTTCATTTTTAGAAGAAATTGACCCCCAATGTACAGAATGCAGTGCTCGACCCAGAAAGCGCACAGCACATGGCAACATATCCCGCACTGAGCTTCCCCAAACACAACACTCCCTCGTCACAATGGTGAAAGGGCCTCCACCTTCACCACAAACGGAAACCCCGCGCTCACAACGCCACTCACAAAGGGTATCCAACCAAACAAAAAGGAACCATAACTCTATAAGCACATCACAGATATCACTGCCACAAACTGCAGCTATTACTTGCCTCTCTGACCCTGCACCCACTAACCAACTGGCCACTCTCTCCCAAGACCAACAAGCAAAGCGTGCACGGCATAAACAAGATACCCTCCCCGGTACCAGAAAGAGGACACGCAGCCAAACAGAAAGTCAGCAACATACGCCCTTAACTCAAATCATAGACACTGTTGCATCAAACTCACAAATAGTAATTCAGCCTACTGAACAGCCTACAGACAGTCGGCCAAACAAACGCACCACACGCTCACAAATCACTAGCCACAACCACCGTGCAAAACAAGCGTTCACACAAATAATCACTCCTCCCTCACAGCATATCAATATCATCAACCCGATAAATTACCAAGTTCACAAAAACCCAACCTTTCAGATTGCAAACCACCCAGCATCATCACAGCGCAGACCCCAAAGGAAAAGAAGATGTGAGATCCTCGATATACCCCATGACCTTCCTAGCCTTAACCTGACCCCCTTGCGCACCACGCATGTTCAACAAGAAGGATAAGGCTTTTTCAATGACACCCACAGAGTCCATCAACACACTCTATGATGATATGGATATCCTGCACATAGATAATTGGAGGTTCTTCACACCCAAGAAAAGAGACAAAGATGATACACCCCAAAGACAGAACAATATGCCCCTATGAAAAATGAAAATGGGCCCTACCCCTTTTTAAATCAGTTGGACTGGTGCCCAAATCGAGTAAGACTATTGCCCGGAGCCAAATTAAGTGCGCAGGCTGTTAAAGTTGCTCCTACCATCTAGGACTTGAATCTCCAGACCTCTCCCCACCTTTTAAAGACATGTACATCTGTGACGTCTGCAACCGTACCTACCACTGGCAATGCTTGCTAAAAACTAAAAGCTAGCTGCTGCAACGCCACTGAAAGGGAAGCTATTGATGCCAATGATTTATGGGCATGCCCTGCCTGTATCAATCTAAACCAAAACGAAAAGGAAAGCCGTATCCACTATTATAAAAGAGGGATTGTGGAAGTCTCATGGAACCCAACCTGGGAGCCAGAAGAACCACAAACATGTGTGAAAGCTTCGCGCAGAGCCTCAATAAGTTTGAGAAGCATATCACTGCACCAAACTTATCTCAGCCTGCACCAGATGAACACCTAAATGATCTTCAAAAACAAAGGTTCTCTGCCATCCAAGAGGGCAACAAGTATTAACCCTACAATGTCGATCTTCGGAACAAAGCTAGCTTTGACATCCGACCCACCAACCAACAGGCTGACATTACGGCCACAGGGCACTGTGAGTACAGGATCACAACCATTGATTTCATGGAGTATCAAGAAAAGAGTACCCTATCCTCTCCAGATGACACTATGCTTCCTGAAGTGTACACTGACACAATAGCCTGTATTAACAATGTCGACGGAAAGTGTAAAGGTGCTTACTCCCGAGCGCCTTAAGATACTACGAAAGGCCTTTGACGATGCAAATTGCAGCGGTTTACACGATCACGCCCAACCTCCTCCCATCAGCTTTGCATCAGAACTCGTAGGCCTCATTTTGCACGTAAAGACACCTCTGAACATGCGAACAAAAATATCAAAGACTCTTTCACACGGATACTCCACTCATAGCTACATCACCGCCGCCTTTCAAAAGTGGGTCACTAAAGAAAAATGGCATCCCCCCTTGACCATGACCCCAAATTCCCCCATTCTTACTGGAGTGAGCACTTAAGGGACAAGTGTTTGGGGCAAACACCAACGCCTTCTCCTCCCGATTTTCTGGGTTCTCCATCTGCCATCCCATTTACCATGAAAACACCATGCTCTTAGCAACAAGACACGCCATCTACTCTGCTGCTGTCAGCACAGAGGAAGCAGCCACATTCATGCTCCTCCCGTCCTGGAATAAAAATATGACCACAAATCCCTATGCATCACTCTGCCGCAAATACCCACACACATGTAAACTCCTGGGCACCATCCCATCAGACCAACTCCAATATTCGAAAATGCCCTTCTGGAACAACATACAAATACCACTTTTCAAACACTCCTGGGAATTGAAGATCATTGCCATATGGAACACCAAGGGCAGGGTCTACCTTACTGCTTACAACAAAGACTGGCTAAAAGAACTTGCCAAAGAAATCCCTGAGGCAAAGTGGGGAATTTAAAACATCCATAACCATCCCTACCAAACAGCCTTAAGTCCCGAACAACACTCAGGACTCAACATACATAATAAGCTACCCAATGACCACCCTCAAGCCTCAGAGGGCCCAGATAAAACAAGTGCCCTGGTTAGCACTGACCAACCTCATAATTGTAATATCGATAAAGCACCCCAAAACAGCTCCAGCCAAAACCTAGCCCGTAAGCAAGGTAAAAGATTGGCGGGATTGGACCTACACTGATGGCAGCCTCCAAAAGAATGAAGTAGGGCAAGACATTGGATCAGGCGTCTACTACCCTCACTTAAATGTTTCCCACTATGTAAACCCAAAAGGCATGGGTATAACCGACACCATCTCACGTGCAGAGCTAGCAGCTATAGCAGCTGCAGTCATACACGGCTACTCACATATCACATATAGCCACAGACAGCCTTACATCACTGCACCAAATCAAAAAGCAGCTCTCACACCCGAATCTCCATCGCCACCACATCCAATGAGATGTCCTTCAATCCATTGCCAAAGCAATCCGCCAATCACCATCGCCCATCCACTTTTAAAAGTAAAATCCCATGCCAGTATTATCGGTAATGAACATGCCAACGCCCTTGCTAAAAAGTCAGCCACCGGTATACAAACTACTCCGACATCGCTGACACTTCCCAAAACTTTGGTACCTACCAAACCACCGTGACGCCCTTCAAGCACATATGCATCTTCTCCATAAACTGGGAGATGCCAAAACTGAAGCGAACTACCATGCGTACTACGGACGGCACTGCCAACGGAGCCACTAGCAATGCTTACCTAACATCATCCAATGTCCCCTTTAAGACCAAATTTATCATTATGAAATACAGAACAACAGAACAGGCACTATATATAATCAAAAACATGCGGCATTGTTCAAACTCTCAACAGGTCAAACTTGCCCCCTCTGCCCACAAGTAGACAGTGCCCAGCACATCCTTTCTGGGTGCCAACACACGCAAATAAGGAACAGGATCACCGAACAACACAACTTAGCATGCCGCATGATCTTTAAGGCTATCAGCAAAACAGGCTCCTTAGGATTATGCGTTGTCTCCATAGATATAGGCAGCAACAAACGGATGACCATACATGCAAAATCTCCAGATTCCTGAAACAGCTGAAAGTAGAACTGTTCCCAAATGGCTCTTCCCACCCCGCTTCCCAGATAAACACAGATACTTCCAGCCGTCCAGAATTTGTGCTGGTCACTCCCATCGCTGCAAAAAAAAAACGACACACTAATGTAGGGGGGTGGGGTCTTCGTAGTGGCAGGGGGCAATTGAGGGAGACTGGGAGCACCCCAGCGGCACCGCCAGCCACCAGTAGATAGAGCCACCAACCCCAGACAGCACCGACCTAAAGACTTCAGCAAACCTCGGCGTGACATCCACCTCGTCAAGATCAAGTATTGTGAAGACACCGGACCTCAGAACCAGCTAAACGCCGCAAAGGAATATTACAAAGATCTTTGCAACATTCTCCAAGGGAGCCTCCGTTACTCTCCACATCATTCTTTGGGTGTGGGCCATTTACAACACACACTCCACACTCTGAAGCCTTTCAAGGAACTGGGTCTTGATTCTCAAAAAGATTAAAAAGAAAAAATTTCGCAGGCAGTGATAAGCCTCAATTTAACAGGTTCCTCCTGTTTTTTTTAAGTAGTAACTACGTCAATATGTTTAAGCAAAACTGAAACGAAAGAAACGCAGATGGGGTAAAATAAATCAACATGGATAAGGACGGCTGGACTCGCATGTGCTCTCACACTTGTGACTGTATAAATCCGTTTGGTTATTTTATACTTTTTCGCTTTTTTGTTTCCTCCTCCTGCAAGTCGCCATCATCTCAAAAGCTCACAAACGATCCTCCGCAGCCCTCACTTCTTGAGCAGGAGGTACAGCATGTAAGTGATACCTGTATGTGTACCTGCACCTGCTTTGCCTTTATGTGCTTTAAGCATGCACAACGTGCTCATGACACACACACACACACACACACACACACACACACACACACACACACACACACACACACACACACACACACACACACACACACACACACACACACACACACACACACACACAAACACACACACACGCACACGCACACGCACACGCACACGCACGCACGCGCACGCACACGTACACGCACACGCACACACACATACGCCCCATGAGCACACGCACTCACGCACGCATGCACGCAAGAACACACGCGCACACACACACAAATATACACATACACACATGCATACACGCGCACACAAACATGCACACACACGCACACGCACACGCACACATACGCCCCATGAGCACACACACTCACGCACGCATGCACGCAAGAACACACGCAAGAACACACGCGCGCACACACACACTCTCACACACACACACTCTCACACACACACACACACACACACACAAACACACACACATGCATACACGCGCACACAAACGTGCACACACACGCACACACCACCCAAACACGCATACACCATTCACCATGTATTCACAGAAAACATGAGTGACCTACGCAGCGATCTTGCAACAGCAAAAGCAGCTGTCCCTGACCTCCCCCCTGACTTAAAGGACCAAATTGGTGATGTAGCTGCAATGAATGCCTTGGCTGTCCTGGAAAAATAGAGGCTCTACAGACAAGCCCTCCCCGACTCGAAGCACGACAGCTCTGACCAGTTTAGCAGGGTAGACCGCGTCATTTTGCCATTAATGCGTTTTGGGAGGAGTGTCCTGGGTCCCATGGATGCTCCAGAGGAAGACGTTGTGCCTGAGCACTTTGATGTCATGCTATCTGACATCCACCCAGGGGACTTGCCCACTAGGTAGGATTTGTCTGAGACTGACTTGCTTTTGCACTTGTTCATTATTCAAGCTTCAAGGGCAATCACTAAGTAAACTTGATTCACAAAGGTTGGGATTCAGGACTGCCATTCAAAAATACTGTTGCGACTCCTTTTGCATAATAGGTAATGTTTTCAGGATTGCTCCTGAAGACAGCAGCCAATTAGGAAGGAATAAGGGACAGGTAGCTGGCCTTGCAATTACAGCCTCTGCATGTTTATTTTTCCTTTTTCATGCTTTCTACAACACATGGTGTCCGGTGCGGTGGGCAACATGTACCTCAGCCCAGCTTCAGCTCCAGAGCAGTGGCCAGCCTCTGGCATCATTTATGGCCGTAACAAGCGTGTGATCCTCAGCCTACCAGTAGCTGCGCGGGGGAAATGCTTGAGTGTCCACTTCATTTTTGACACCAGCGCACCAGCGACATACTTAGCAAGGTGGGCAACGTTTCAAATGAGAGAAAAAATATGAGTGGATTTGTTAGCTTGGACAAGCTTTCTAGATCATACTTGTCGGATAACTCTTTTCTTCAAACAGCAGGTCTAATCAACTCTTAAGATACCCTGGCGAGTACAGTAAAATGGAGGGGAACCTGTCATGGCCTGTACTTGATAATCATTGTCATCTCTGGATGGATTGTTTTTTATACTTAAGATATTTATGCTTTGGTGCGCAATTGTCGCCACAATAATGTTGCACCTTCCCAGAAGAATGAGGTACCTAGCTGATGCACGTATCATGTTTGCATGTACCTAGCTGATGCACGTATCATATTTGCCAATGCGATAGAAGATAGAATGCAAACAGTATGCGATATAATGCACACAGTACCAAACGAGTACAATAAGCCCTGCTTTTGATGTGTTTTAGTTAAAGCTGGGATTATGCATATACCTAACATTGTAATAGAAGTCCATCAATGGAGACATTTGCATTATCTGCAAGTACCTAACAATCTTAGTTTGTATTGCTGTGATGTGCATTTGTCTTGTGCACGCTCTATGCAGGTCTGCCCTTGATGCATTGGGCGTCCCTGAGGTTGCGCTGGGAGCAGAGGTCATCAAAATAAACGGGATCAAGACCTACATCACGTGCTCAGATTCCGTCCAAGTTCCCTGCCAACTATCAGATGGCTCCACTATATATCAGAGCGGCCACTTTGTGGGACTGAATGTCTTGGGCATGGACTTTCTGGCCAAGGGAGATCTCAAGCTGACCGTAGATATGGGAGCATTGCGGGCTACAATTTTGCCCTGAGTAGAGGAAAGCCATGTTTCTGCTGGTGCTTGACTGTGAGCGCCAAGGTGTTTATATGGTGTTATGGTGGCGATCACACTTCACTAGTAGCCTAAAAGATTCTTCAAGGAATTAGGTTTAGATTTGTGTGAAATTGCTGTCATGCTGATCAAGTGTTGTGTCACCTTTCACTGTTGGTGACAGAGTTATCAGGGCAGTTTCTGAGTGCTATTGCAAGTGTATGAGTGTGACAAAAGGCCCCATGCCCCAGGCTGCTGGAGTACGTTCCATTTGACGTGACGCCATCTGATGCTTACTTCCCACCATTAGCCTTGCCATCCGCTTCGATGCATTCTTCTCCTCCTGGATATCTTTTGACAAAGCAATAGCAACAGCCTCATCCAAACACGCGCCTCGCAGTGTAGTCCCTGTCTCCAATGTCTCAAACGTGCGTGCTGTCATGTGCAATAACTGAGTTAAAGTAATGGCTAGCAGTATAATCTCGGCAGATCACCCCCTTGCTCCTATTGGGTTATTGCGTTAGTACTCAACCCGTTATGAGTGTTGATTTTTTGATCTCTAATGTTTATTATAGACTGCGTAATTCACTTTTATGGGTAAAACACAAATCCGAGAAAAAGACAAGACAAGACGATTTAGAATTATTTTCGTAAATTCAATGGCAGAATTTCTAGACGAGTTTCCCTCGAAAAGAATGAAACGTAGATCATTATCGTCTCGAGATGCTCGTTCTATTGACAATATTAGATGATCACTTATCATGGAATCATTAAAATTACAAATCACGATATGGTCGTGGCACTATTTCCGTCTAAAACATTTGCATATTGGTGCGATAACAATGCATGGGACACAGCCATGACCACTTTCGTGAGCAATATATATCGAAACGGAAAAGATGCAGATCTTCTTGGTTTCATAATTTGTACATCGACACAAGTTTTTTTATGAAGAACATGTATGGATTAAGAACAGAGTGCGTTGGAAGAAATTACACCGATAGGTCAATCGTCGTAGAGCTACAAAATTGAGTGTCATATGTGAGACAAGTTAATGTTGTCTTAAAGATTCTGCGTGGAAAACGTGTTTTGTAGGTTGGATGAATTCAAACGACTCATTATTAGGTTTGACAACACTATGAGATCACTCGATGCGTTCCATAAGAGAACTTTTTGTTTACTTTACTTGGAACGATTTAACATACTGAAGAAAGCAACGGAATATTAAAGAAGTAAATTTGTCTTGAACTTAATGCCCCGATGTCATATTCTTGTACATGTCATGTCATTTTTGATTTTGCGTAATTTTGATTTTCTTCCGAACACTATCAAAGTGTAATACCAGAATCACCACTTCACAAACTAGTTTAAAACTTAATGTTCTCCATTTGAAGCTGTTTTCAGGCTTTTTGTGTGAACATGCATCAAGCAGCATTTTTCAATAATTACAAGGGGGGGGACCTTCATCCTTAACCTTTGCAATCCTTTGCAGTGACGGTGCATTGATCTGACATTGAAGCCATGAATTGGCATCTGCAGCAGACAGGACGAACATCACCTCAAAGACAAAAGTTGTGCCCCACTGAGTTACAGTTCTACCAAACCTATTAGACAGCCACCTGTCGAAGTGCATGAGATACTAGCTTATTGAGACTAGAAACAACACTGCCAGGCTAAAGATAAAATGATTTTTAATGATGTACACACAAACGGCATTGATAAGAAAAGGATGTTGTTTTGTGTTCTACACTGCCCAACTGATGCAGAGACACACAGCAACTCACCTGGAGAATAAAATAGGAGAGTCTTTTCTTTATTTTGACGGTGAGCCTCAGATTTCATATTTGCTCGCCTCTATAGCTGATAGCAATGGGGCACTTGCAATTCTATAAGTACCAAAGCTAAATGAATCAGCTCGAAATCACCTGACAGAATCACATGCCAACAAGACCCTGCTACGTTCAAAACGAGGCACAGTGAACCTGACTAAAAAGTAAAATCTTGCTCACGAATAAGATACTAGAGCCTGTGATAGGACTTCCAGGAAAGAATGGATGCAGATCAAAAAGTGTCATCCTTATCGTCTGCCCGGTGTTTGATACGGCCATACACAAAAGAAAAGGTGAGGACGGCACTGAGAATGGATGCGATGAGGACGGGTGCCTGCAGGGATGTATGTGTGTGTGTGTGTGTGTGTGTGTGTGTGTGTGTGTGTGTGTGTGTGTGTGTGTGTGTGTGTGTGTGTGTTTGAAATTGTGTGTGTGTGTGTGTGTGTGTGTATGCATGGAAATAGAAAAATAGGACAGAAAGAAATACCTTGGTGCGTTTTGTAAGCAGGAACATGGAACGCTGCCTACACAATTTATCTCTGTGCAAAATTGAGACTATGCCAGGGATGTGTAAGTACGCTGGAGCAGAAGCGCTATTCCGATTTCTGTCAGTATATCGAGATATTGCCTGACATTGTTGCACCTACTCTTTAATTTTGGAATCATCGCAGAGGGGGTTATCTGGACAGGGTTATCTGGACAAAAGCCAAAACATGCTCCTTTTTGCGTGAAAGGTGCAGCTACTCACACGTCACTTCATTAAATTTGACCCAACCTAGCTTCAAACTGATGCTGACTTCATAAGCTACCCGAGCATGTGCTCAAATTTAGACAAGTTGCTCTGCGTACAGAATGACAGGACTAAAAGCACATGTCGTGCACCTGTACCCTAGATGGGTGCTTTCCAGGGAAAATGGCACATTGATTTGCATATCTCGCCAACCACTAAATCGTTTTGCCCTGTTTTTTTTGCAATGGTCTTAATTTATTGTAAGGATTTCAAAACACTAAAAATCATTGGGTTTGGTTCGCTGGCTGGTCAGATACAGCATATGGCTGCTCGAAAAGTAGGGTTCACGCCGCGGATGCTGAGGCAGGTGGCCCTAACTGGTAAGGCTCAGCTGCAATGGAATCTACACATCAGAGCTGGGCTTGAAACTTACCAGTTAGGGCCACCTGCCCTGGGAGCATGCAAAAACCGTACCATTATTGGCCTCAGATAACCCCCTCTGGAATCATCGTCCCACACCTTACTTTCATGGTGGCAACAACAGGGCACAACAGTGCACAAAGAATTCAACGCTGCATGTTGAGAGTGGTGGCCTTTGGACAAGCAGAACGTTTCAGTGACTTTTTAAACGAGCTGTGCTCAGAAGCAAATTCATAAACCGTGCCTTGTTCCCACCCTGAGCAAATTCACATCAGGATATAGAATGAGAAAAGTCCAAGCTCCCGGGAGTCCTCCCACTCTGTGTTTATGAATCAAATCATGTATGTCTACCACTGCTTCTCCATAGTGCAGCTGCCACACAGCACAGATTTTCCTTCACACTACACTGTGCGTACACTCCTGCTTTACTTATCTACCAGTGACATAATGACATAATCTTGAACCTCATCTTTATTTACGCCAGTATACCACTGTCCACAATTTCCTTTTTACTGTGAATCACACCTGGATGTAGAAATCGTCGCTTGCTGGGATGCCCAGGTAGTAAGCAATCTGCGGTTTTTGGATTCATGTGAGCACAGCATCACTTGGTACTTCACTTGTGCGTGTTTGTACTTGAACGTGTATGATCAACACTGTTGCAAAACTGCTGCCAAGGCAACCTTATTGCTCAGATCGAGCATCCAGCTATTTATTAAGGATAGGTAAAAGTCAGATTGCAATCAATAAGTAAGAGTCAGATTGCGATCAATAGGTAAGAGTCAGATTGCAATCAATCACTGCTGGCAGCCAGTAGAAACTTCCGTGTACAGGAATTGCTTAAAAACGTCTGAGTTCAATTTATTCCATGTTTCTACTGTAAATGGCGGAATTGAAAAAGAACAGAAAAGAACAGGGAGAAAGATTAGCCTGTACTACGTGTAGCTTGATGCTGTGTAGCATAATGCTGAAGCTTGATGCTGAAGCTTGATGCTGTGTAGCGTGATGCTGTGTAGCTTGATGCTGAAATATGGCGCCCATGCCCATAGTGTTTGCTCTATCTGCGTTCTTATGTTTGCTCTATCTGCGTGTAGCTTGGTGCTGAGATATGGCGCCCATGCCCATAGTGTTTGCTCTATTTGCGTTCTTATGTTTGCTCTATCTGCGTGTAGCTTGGTGCTGAAATATGGCGCCCATGCCCATAATGTTTGCTCTGTTTGCGTTCTTATGTTTGCTCTATCTGCGTGTAGCTTGGTGCTGAAATATGGCGCCCATGCCCATAGTGTTTGCTCTATTTGCGTTCTTATGTTTGCTCTATCTGCGTGTAGCTTGATGCTGGAATATGGCGCACATGCCCATAGTGTTTGCTCTATCTGCGTTCTTTTCCTTTTTCTTTCTGCCGAACTATGGCGTTTGGGTTGAAACCCTGTGCATATGGTTGCCAAATCAAGGCATGTTGGTGGTGTGCCTTTTCTGGTTGTACAACGTCAGTGAGCACGCAGGAGCATGTGAATGATCAATTCTGTCTATTTTGGCTACTGCCTATAGTTTTAGCAACTGCGGGTAAAATATAGTGCACCTGTGCTAGTGGCCCTGGACCCGTACCTTTGCTGGTGGTACAAATAAAGTTAGTGAGCACGCAGGAGCATGTGAATGATTATTCCTGCCTATTCTGGCTAGTGCCTATAGTTTTGGCAACTGTAGGTAAAATATAGCGCACCTGTGCTAGTGGCCCTGGACCTTTGCTGGTGGTACAAAGTTAGTGAGCGCGCAGGAGCATGTGAATGAATATTTCTGCCTATTTTGGCAACCAGAAAAAACAGCGCACCTGTGCTAGTGGCCCTGGCCCTGTGCCGTCAAAGCCATTACCAAGGCGAGCCTCTTGCACCTGCCGTTGCAGGTGCAAACAAATTACCGTACCAACGCTTGACCATTGCGCTTTAAATATCTTTTTTGGAGCAATGGAGACGCGCAATGAATATTTTGCTACACTTGAAATCGGGGTGCGCAAGCGGGTGCGCAAGCAGGAAATTATTCCGGTGAGAGCCGGTGCGCAATTGTGCGCAATCGCAAAATTAATTAATGTTATAAATTCTGGGTAGGCAATGGATAGGTATGTGCGCGCCATCTCGCGGGGAGAAGCGGGAGGACGATGTTGAGCGCGAGCAGCAGCGTTCCTCAGAGAAGGAACAACAACAGAACAAACATGCGTTCTTTCCTTACATGACCTCAGTAGTGGCTGTAACAATGTACTAGCTCATTGTGGGTTGCGCAATGCTCAAGTACCCGCGCAATGCTGGTACCTG
>Ga0307942_1001279_pt1 | contig 19855 bp, 10 predicted proteins | sample OrgLakmetagen175_FD_201846 | JGI IMG/M metagenome (GOLD analysis project Ga0307942, IMG submission 201846) | Saline water microbial communities from Organic Lake, Antarctica - #175 | ecosystem: Environmental > Aquatic > Non-marine Saline and Alkaline > Saline | place: Antarctica: Organic Lake... | reverse complement strand
GTGTGTGTGTGTGCTCGTGCGCAGTGTGCGGGTGTAGTTGTGTGTTTGTGTGCGTGTGTGTGCCGCGCGTGTGTGTACGAGTGTCGCACGGACATAATTATGTATTTTAAAATACGAACGGCGCAGATATTTTGAGAATAACCAGCCCAACTGAAAAAGTCTTTTCAGGGGGGCGCCCCTTGACTCACCCATATTAATATCTATGGTTTGTTTGGATTTTTTGTGTGCCTGGACCTCAGGAATTCGTCGGGTCGAGATAGAAATTCCGCTTGCAGAATAGCCTCACTCCGGCCATGAAGGGGATGTCTAGAGTCGCCGCAGCACTGAAGAGGTGATTATTATTGGCTCATACGCGCTTCCGGAACGCTTGCGCCCTCATTCAACGGACTGGAAGTTGAAAAGGCTGGGCGCTCTTTCTCTGCAGGCTGACCAGTGTTCCTCCCAGTTCCAGCCCAGAGCAGAGCAGGAGCCCCAAAGATACAGCTGGGAGCAGCTTGAGGGGGCGGGATGCCAGCAACAAGGCTGGCCAGGCTACCTCCCTCAATTCCAGGGACGCTTCTCGCGGCGAGCCTCTCAGTGATGAGGGCAGTAGCATGTTTGATGAGGGTTTGGTAGATGATGAAGTCTTCCAGAAGCTCATATGTCTGAGTCCGGAGAGGTGAGCGCGTGGTGGGCTTGGGAATTCGCACCTTGTGAGAATTCCAGTTCTGTACGTACCTTTTCTTTTACGCTCAGCCCCAAGGAATGGCACCGGTTCAGGTTAATTTCAGCCCTAGATATACAAAAATTTGCACACTTGTATATTCAGGAGTGACGGCAGCAAGGCGCCCAATGTTGACTCAGATCGACCCTCGCCATCCAAGCCAGCGCAGTCTGAGGTCCCTTCTGCAGCTGCTGAGGCGGCCACGATAACGGACAGCCAGGTTGGGAAACAGGGCACAATGTCTGTGAAGAGCGCCCCTGACAACGCTGCGCACATCAAGCAGCTTGACCCTGACAGGTGTGTGCAGAACTCAAAAAAGGCGTATGCTTGCAAGGTACTTCAAAGAAGGCCACGTACAGCACTTCTGGCTACCAAACTGTCCAGCGTTGTGTGTGTGTTTATGAAATCATCTTCAATCGTCTACTAATTTGCCTGTGCCCTGCAGCCACACACTGGCTATCTCAGCCAACTGCCCAGGAGCCCTGAGGCGGCAACACTGGTGCGTTTCCTTGCATCTATCTGGAAAAGGTTGAAACGAGATGGCTGTACATTGTACATTGCACTTTGGGATGTAGGAACCTCTTAAACTCACACCACCTTTTGCCCTGCACTATGTACATATCTTGTTGACTACCTACCTCACGCAGGATCTGTGGCCGAAAGAGTTATCTCAAGAATATGCGATGCTTCATACATTACTCATGCATGCCACATGCCACAACGCCGTTTTCATACAGGTCCGTCTATGACTTTGACTTACGGTCGGTGATGTACCACGGAGTCATGTCCATCGTGTACCACGCTGTGGACAAGCGCAGTGGAATCACAGTTGCGCTTAAGCTGTACAAGCGCCACAAGCTCTCTGCCATCGAGCGGCACCAGGTGCACTGCAGTCTTGCTTGGGTCCCTTGACGTTCTAACCCTATGTTCTGGGTGTTCTAACCCTATGTTTTGGGTGGGCTTTGTTGTGTGCCTACCTTCCAAGTACGTGTGTCTGAAACCTGCTAAAGGTAAAAATGAACCGTGCCTATTTACCTATGTCTTGGGTCGGCTTTGCCTTCTGCATCTCAGGTATGTGTGCCTGAAATCACAAATGGGCTTTGCAACTTATATGCTCACTTGTTTGGAGATAGGGACGCTTTCCTTGCCTTCCTTATGAGTAATAATGATATCATGCGAAGCACGCTTTCCTTGCCTTCCTTATGAATCATAATGATATCATGCGAAGCACAATGACAAAGTTGAAACGCAAATGACCCGCAGGTTGCTCGTGAGATCAAGCTGCATGTTGGCTTGGCTCATCCCAGCATAATTGCCCTGTATGCGGCTTGGAAGGACCGCAACTATGTGTACATGGCCTTAGAGTGGGCTCCAGGGGTGAGTGTGTGTGTGTGTGTACATGCCCTTAGAGTGGGATCCAGGGGTGAGTGTGTGTGTACATGGCCTTAGGGTGGGCTCCAGGGGTGAGTGTGTGTGTGTGTGTGTACATGGCCTTAGGGTGGGCTCCAGGGGTGAGTGGAAACACAGTGCTAGTGCGATTATGTCGACTGATCACAAAACACTCAGCGCTGGCAGATAGTGAAGACTGAATACCGTTGCTTGTACTAATCATGACTGTACACTGTACACATGACACCGAGGAATTTTGTTTGTGACAAGTAATCATGACTTCTGATCACACAGCACTGAGCATGGACATAAGGAAGAGGAGACCTGCTAGTATGAAATGTGTCAGCTTTTGGTCAAATGATACTGAGCATAGACAAGATCATGGATACTGAGCGTGGGTTGGTGTTAGGTCATCACACACATCAGTTTGCCACAGTCACGGAAACTAGTGCGTGCTTAATCTACCCTCAATAGATCCGGTTGTAATACTGTCATCCATGCTGTTTGAGCATTTAACCAAACCTCAAATAGAGTGGCCACAATCACAGTGCCTGTCTGTTCCAAAATGCTCAGAAACAGCACGTCTCCCTTTCCTTTTGCTCATTTTATTGCATATGTTTCCAGGGTGATGTGTACAGCTACTTGCACAGCAACGGAGGCAAGCTCACTGAAGATGCAGCAGTCAAGATGATTCTGGAACCCTTTTTGTCTGGCTTAGACGCCATCCACTCCCAGGCACGTCTTATCAACTATAATGACTTGGCTAGAAGCTTAAAGCGCCAACATATTGCATGCAGCATGTAACATGCTACATGAAGTGCAGCCGTGGGGTTCCTACTACAAGCCCCTTGTTTGCATATACATGTTGTTTAATTCACGAGGCCGCAAGTGTGCGATCGATTTATTCAAGGGGGGACGCCGAAGCCCAAAATGAGCTTGCGCTCTAATTCTTTCTAGCGTATGGGTGCTGCCCCATGAACTGCATTTTCAGAGTTACTCAATGCAGATTTCATAGCAGTTGCTCTTGACAAGTGCAAATCATGGGGCAGCGCCAAACCGACCGCGTGAACCTGCTTATCAAGAACAAATGTGCTGTATCTGACCACCCAGAGCACCATATCGAGTGATCTATGGTGTGTTAGGATTCTTCGTTCCAATAACTACAACGTTTGAATAAAGATACCAAGAGTTTGACGAAATTTGTTGATTGTTTTGCCATTCTGCTATGGGAAGCAACATACTACATACTAGGATGCAAATGCACGGGTGAATTTGTATGCAAGGCGGCTAATTATAAGCACATGCTCTAGTAGCTTTTTACGTCAGCTTTGTCAGCTTTGGTTTGAAGCTTAGTTGGCTCCAATTTGAAGAAGTTTTGTGTGAGTAATCGCCCTTTGAGTGCAAAAAAGGTACATATTATGAATTCTGACCATTGCTCCTCTTTCAAGTTCCGTTATATAAGTGTAACATGTTTTAATCAGAGATTTAACCATCAGACCTGATCTTCCTTCATTTTTTTATTTCATACGATATGTGTTCACAGGGTCTTATCCATTGAACATGTTCACGTTTGTCAATGAGCCCATAAGCTGCCCAATTTCTGGGCACCCACTCTGGCTGCACTTTATAACGTCGCCCTCATTGACTTGTTTGGCCAAGTATAAATGTAGGATCGCATGTATTAGGATATCAAGCCTGAATGTGTCCTGCTGAATTACCATTTAAATCAAAACCTGAGTTTTTATTCCATGGTGCTCACTATACACCACCTCCGTCCATAGGGTCTCATCCATCTGGACGGCAAGCCTATAAATGTCCTGCTTTGTATTATATTGAAACCTGAGCTCTTATTTCGTGGTACTCAATATACACCACCTCCGTCCACAGGGCCTCATCCATCGGGACATCAAGCCTGAAAACATCCTGCTCACCCGATCGCTCCAGATCAAAATTGCCGATTTCGGTCTAGCAATTGACTCCAGCAATGAGGTAGCCAACACCAGGTGTGTGTATGTGTTTGAGTCTTTTGTTGGCGCTATGGGATCTGCGAGGTCTTTTGGGGACATTCTTTTACGTAAGACAAACCAAAGGGCCGTTCTTAATCCATCACCGTGTACCCCCAAAAAGCAGAACAAGCGCCATGATAGCTTAATTTCAGCCACACAGGTGTAGGAGTTTTACGGTACCCGGTTCCAAAGTGGCTCCTTTTCCTTAATGTGGGGAGTGTCTTTTCACTGCCTGCGTAGTTTTTCCTTTTTTTTCAGCCACACAGGTCAAGTAGCCCATGCAATCCCCTTTCTTCTGCCCCCTTCCCTCCTGTCAACCTACCCACACGCACCCTCTTGTTTCTGCTGTGCAGGCTAGGGACCATCGACTACTTGGCACCAGAGATCCTTGACTGTCCTGTGAAGCAGAACCCACAAGACAACAAACAGAACCCAAATATAGGGTGAGTATGTAAAGGCATGAGAGATGTCTTCGTGGGGCGGCGCCTTTCTGTCGTCCTTGTCTTTCAGAGTCCAGGAAGCAACACACAATATTTGTCAACACCACATACCTTTACTAGAGCAGACTCTGTGTATTGACGAGCATAACCCAAACAAGGAGTGAATCACAAGGGAGAAGGAAGTCGGCAAAAGGAGATGTCTCATTCTATTCCGCAAATAAAATGGCATACATTAAGGAAAGGAATTCTTTTCGAATGCTCACAGCAGTCCAAGGCCTTACTAGTCTTTTACATGTACTCCTTGAGGTTCAATTGCACGAGCAGGGCTCATATAAAAGGATAGGAGACAGGATGGGAATGCTGGTCTTCAGCAGCGTGGACTGTTACTTTCATGCGTAAGGGTGTCTTGATACACAGACATCTTGATGCACAGACAAAGCTATGTCTGATCGAACTATTGTCACAATGAAGCAAAAGGCTTAGCACATGATCAACTATTCTTTCTTCCATTCATTCTGCGAGGCAGCTGGGACTCCTTGCGGTTTGGCAAAAGTATTCAAGGGTTGTGCTGGCTGTGGATGCAGATACACAAACAAGGTGGACTGCTGGTCTGTGGGGGTTCTGCTGTATGAACTGCTTGTGGGGCAGGCCCCCTTTGCAGCGGTAAGTGCACACACACACACATACACACACACCACACACACACATCTGCAGCAATTGATGACTTTCTCCTGAAGTGTCTCCTCTTCTGTGCCTCTTTTAAATGTTTTTTTGCCTCTCTACCCATCGTGGCAGCAAGTCTCACCTAGCTGTTCCACCCCCTGGATTTGCTGTCTTTGTGGCTCTCTGTACCCAACTAATTAGCCAACTAGAATGGGCCAAGGGGAAGGTCCAAGAAAAAGGTCTAAGTTTTAAGAGGAAGTAGCTTGGCCTCCTTGTTACTATAAAGTTCACCACTCAACTGCTTACTCTTTGCTCCCATTTCACTCATCTCTCATCTCCTTGCATAGGAGCTCCAAATTCAACCGTGAAGCAAGGAGCGGGCTGCCCTTTGCAAACTACCCCTTCATCACAAATGTGCAAACTACCCACTCATCACAAATGTGCAAACTACCCACTTATCACAAATGTGCAAACTACCCACTCATCACAAATGTGCAAACTACCCATTCATCACAAATGTGCAAACTACCCATTCATCACAAATGTGCAAACTACCCACTCATCACAAATGTGCAAACTACCCATTCATCACGAATGTGCTTGCTTTCATTCCTTGATGCATTACCCAAATACAATGGCTCATCTTTACTAAGGCTGAGGAGTTAACGATTTGATGTCACAACTTGCACGTCTCACGTAGGCCACGCCTCATGCTTGCACACCTCATGCTTGCACGCCTCATGCTTGCACGCCCCATGCTTGCATGCCCCATGCTTGCACGCTTCATGCTTGCATGCCCCATGCTTGCACAACTCATGCTTGCACTCCTCATGCTTGCACACCTCATGCTTGCATGCCCCATGCTTGCATGCCCCATGCTTGCACGCTTCATGCTTGCATGCCCCATGCTTGCATGCCCCAAGTTTGCACGCCTCATGCTTGCTCACCTCACGTAGGCCACTGCCCAACAGACGCTGATGCTGATCCGATCAAAGACCGTGGAGTACCCCTCATTCCTGAGCAGGGAGGCCATTGACTTCTTGCGCTGCAGCCTTGTGAGTTTATGGACAGCGTATAGTTTTGTCGTTGTGCTGCGGTACGCTACCTTCAGGGATGAGTGACATGAGCTGTTTTTCACAGCCCTAATCTGCACTTTCTGGCACGTCAAATTTGGTACTGCTATGATGAATTTCGATCATTCTGTTGAAGCCAGTTTCCTATGTTCTGTACCCCAGCCTCTCTAAGCTCATACACACGTACACGTGCACATGCACACATTTCAAACACATGTGTACACGGACACGATTTCGCTCACATTTTTTGTCATCTTAAAATCACACATGTCAGCTCCTTCTATTTCTCTCTTCGTATAGCTCTCTCTCTCTCTCTCTCTCTCTCTCTCTCTCTGTCTCTCACACACACACACACACACACACACACACACACACAAACACACACGCAATCCACACACATACATATGTGCAGGTTCGTGACCCGTCAAAGCGCTGCACCATCAAGCAGCTACTGGAGCTACCCCTCATTCGATGCCACTGCATAATGCGAGGCACTATCGATAAGTCCTGCATCATCCGCCGTAACAGCATGCCTCTGTCATCCACAGCTTCCAGGCAGATCACCCAGCCACTTCTGCAGAAGCAGGGACTTCTTAGCAAGGTGTGGCGGTGCCGTAAAATTTGGGTCTCTGTGTCAGCAGGGTCTAGCATTAAAGCAGGTGCATGCAAATGGAAGTTGAGAGGACGACTATTTACAACAGATGGGACTTCTGCTCGGTCTGCAGCCTGCTCATTTCTGGTTCTTTGAGCTGCTCAAGCTACGATCTGATTGCTTGTATTAATCTGGATATAATGATCAATCTCCGACCTGAATGATCAAGCTCCGACCTAATCTGGATATGATGATCAAGCTCTGATCTGATTGGTAATGAGCAAGCTCCGACCTGATTGCCTTTATTGCTCTGGATATAATTCCCAATCGTTCAGAAGCGTACTTTACCATCAATGTTTCCGTGTTAGTCACAAGTCCTACCACCACCAAAGAAAGGAGAGTGTGAGGCATCTGAAGTAAATATTACACACACCAAGGCCTTTGCTGATCTAGATTAGCGCGCATTTGGGGATACCCCCTTCTACCGCTCACACAATCCAAAGCCCCACCAGTACCAAGAACAAAGTCATGTCCAGATCTCACACAAATGAGGCAACTTAAACACTTCATCTCTTCCACACCTCTTCAGTGATGACTCATACCACGCACCCTATATCTCACACAAACGAGGTAGCTCCAATACTTTCTCTTCCACACCTCATCATTAAGAAGCCCCCTGTGGCACTGCCCATTCCTTCCATTGCCCTGCAGTAACCTTGAAATGCTCGTCCACAAAACACAATGCGTGAGTCAAAGTGCTCAACATCAACCTAGACGTGCTTTTTCACCTATATTGCAGGCACCAAACGGCGGTGAGCACAGGCAGGAGGGGCTTCAGCCTCCACGCCTCCAGCCAGTGTCTTCAGGGCCCAATAATCCTTTAAATGTCCGAAGCCCAAAAGCACATGTTTCTGTTGCTTTTCAGCAGGTGCGTTTAATCTAGACAAGACGACCGGTGTTGGTGGAGGAGTTTTATGGTACCCAGTACCGGAGTGGTTCATTGTCCGTAATTAATGAGGGGAGTGCTTCTTCACTGCCTGCGTAGTTCTTTTTTTCTTTCTTTCTTTCTTTTTCTCCTTCATTACCCGGTACCAAAGTGGTTCCTTGTCCTTGATTGATGTGGTGAGTGCTTTTTCACTGCTGCATAGTTCTCCTTTTCTTTGACCACCTGGTGAAGTTGCACAAAACAATGGTCATACACTTAATTGCATGCTTTGTGACGATCTTTAAATAAACAGGAATGGTGCCAAGGATGCTACTCCTCTCTCTTTATCACGGGTAGTGCTTTCAGTGCTGCAGGCACCTCGTCTTCCTCGACAACACTAGTATATATCAATTTGTACACGTTCGTACATACATGCACACGCACGCACATCATAAACATACACACATACACACACACACATATCAACCTAACTCGGGGTTTACCTTTCGCAACAAACCAGCACACGCTATCTGCACACGCAGCAACCTCTCCTTCCTGGCCTCCCCCTCCCTCAAAAGTCTCCCAGCAAGCTCGAAGCCGCACACTCCTTGGGCAATCAGCTTAAGCAGGCCTATACCACGCTGGGTGTCAACGGCAGCACAAACACCAAGGCCCTCACATCCCCCACCAAGTCAGTGCCGAAGGATGAGGCCCCCCCCTTCCCTATGTACGGTGCAAAAGGCCTTGCCCTGCCTGTCGGCCCTGGTGCAACCGCTGCTGGAGCAGGTGCGGTATTTTTAGGGTTGGCCAGAAATATATATATACGGTGTATATACGGTATTTTTGGCACGGAAATCACCAAATATACGGTCATATACGGTGCATATATACAGTTCCGGCCAACTCTAGGTATTTTGAACAAACTTCTGCCGTAGAGGCTGCAAATACTGCGATGACTTGGTCGCACGCTTCTTTAGGTGTATGCAAACATTTACACAAAGACACACAGACAATTAAAACCACATGTAGAAACAAACATACGCACGCATGCACGCACACAAACGCATTCACACACGTACAAATCCCATGTAAGAAGGGCTTGTACCCATGCTATTAAACATGCAACATGCAACCACATTGATGTGTGTGTGCACAAGTCTAAAAAATACTGACATAAACTTCTGATGAACGTGCACAGGTGCTGTCAGTGCTGGAGGAGGGGCGTGGATTGGAGTTAAAGGGGTGAAGAGCTTGAGTGCTGACACCCCCCAGTCCTCCGCCGCTGCAGCACAGGTAAGACGTAAAAAAGAAAATTAATAAGAAAGAGTATGCGGAGGGGACATGGAATGGAGGTTAAGCGGTGAAAAGCTTGAATGCTGACCTTGATGAGTGCAGACACCATCATTCAGCCCCGTGCTACTGCAGGCGGTAAAAAACTTTAACGTTGATCTTGATGAGTGCAGAAATCCACAATTCAGCTCTGTGCTGCTGCAGCACAGGCATCCTTTGTAAGAGAAACGACAAAAGAACAAGGCAGATCGTGGAATCAACTCCATTTGGATATTAAAGGGAAAGGAGCCACTTAGGTAGGTGAGTACCATGAAACTCCTCCGCCACAAAAGGAGAGGGACAAAGGGGATTGCGTTGAAGCCGTGCGTTGAAATTGGCTCCAAGCATGAGCCTTAAACTAGCTTGAGCTCATTACCAAAACTCTGATTGCATCTACATGTTATCTTTTGGGCAAAAATGTCTGCAGATCACTACAGGCTTTTTTGTTGCTCTTCTACCGAATGTGTGACTTTGTACATGGTTAACATATACTTCACACTCAGTCATAAGTCCATCAGGGCAAGCTAGTACTGTATATACTTCTGCTTTTGGTGCGTGATTACAAGGTTTGTGCGACGACAAATACCCGCCGTCGTGATTTGCTTACACAATTATTCCTACCCTCGAAGGTATCAAGGAACCCACTTTCTCCACCGCCTAGAAGGAATAGATCTAGTTAACTCGCACAAATGTGCATTTATCTCTTCTGCTGCCCCCGATGCATAATTGCATAGCAAGCTTGACGGCATTTCTGAATTGTCGAGTATAAGAAGTCATGAACTTGCACCTTTGATAAGAGTACAGTTTACATATGGTGTGTAGCACGTTGCGTACAGGGTTGGCCACTGTATATGACCGCATCTATATGACCGCATATCTGGTGATATCCCTGCCAAAAACACCGTATGAATACAACGTATATAGGTATATGGTTCTGGCCAACCCTAGTTACGTACGACAAGGATGCAAGTCGCTCACATGATGTTATACAACAGTTTGGCTGCACCCTAATACAAATAATTTTTGGCGCTGGCTGTCAACAACGCTGCCAAAAGTCACAAGGATGATGCGTAATGTGTTGGGCTGCCCACGTGATCTGGAGCATTGACCTACCTAGTTGGTAGTACCTACATCCTGCATCTTGAGAAATTTGCTGCCAGAAACGCTGCAGTGAGGGCAAGTGGACACAGAATGTATGTATGGTGCATAGCACACTAATTCGTCCACCTGATCTTCAACGACAAATAGTCTGCACTCTACGTCTCTCTCTCTCTCTCTCTCTCTCTCTCTCTCTCTCTCTCACACACACACACACACACACACACAGGAAGTGGCTGCCTGCAACGCTGCGGCGAGGGCGATGCAACAGCCGATGGACACAGGATGTGCGCTTCCCAGTCCCAGCCCTAAGTCCTTCACTGTCCCTGCTTTGACCACGCCACTTGGGCAACCTGGAGCAGTGGCTTGTGCCATTCCCACACAGCACCCACCACATGGTTTGACCATGGCAAGGTCTGGCCCACAAGTTTCTTTTGGAGCCGCTCCGCTCCCTATGATTCAGACCTCGCCCCGAAATGGTGTTGCTGCCGGACATTTGGTGGGCCAGGGTGACAGCTGTGGGCATGGCTCCGCACTTCAGCAGCAGCAGGTAATGAGTGTGAGCATGAAATGAAAGAGCAGTTACAGTAATAGGTCATGGGTGTGAGCACAAATTTTAGATGGCTGTTGCAGGCTGCTGCTGCATCCAATATCTGCATCCATCAGACGGGGCCACCCCTTCACGCGATGCTGACGTTAGGTGTTGTGTGTTCCTCTGTTTGCATGAGCATGGAAAATGGAATAACAAACCACGTGCATTCGTTATGCAGCTTTTTTTCCCTGTTTAGGCTCTTGATCAAACGCTGCCTGCTGGCTTATTGTTCTATCTGCAGATGAGCCTGCACCAGCAAGCATTACACTTAGTTTCCTGTTTAGGCTCTTGATCAAACTCTGCCTGCTGGCTTATCGTTCTATCTGCAGATGAGCCTGCACCAACAAACATTACACTTAGTTTCCTATTATGTCTTGATCAAACGCTGCCTGCTGGCTTATCGTTCTGCAGATGAGCCTGCACCAGCAAGCTTTACACTTAGTTTCCTGTTTAGGCTTGATCAAACGCTGCCTGCTGGCTTTATCGTTCTGCAGATGAGCCTGCACCAACAAGCTTTGCGCTTAGTTTCCTAAATAGGCTTGATCAAACGCTACCTGCTAGTCGTTCTGCAGATGAGCCTGCACCAGCAAGCTTTACACTTAGTTTCCTATTTAGGCTTGATCAATCGCTGCCTGCTAGCTTGTCGTCCGCAGTTGAGCCTGCACCAACAAGCTTTACACTTAGTTTCCTATTTAGGCTTGATCAAACGCTGCCTGCTGGCTTATCGTTCTGCAGATGAGCCTGCACCAACAAGCTTTGCGCTTAGTTTCCTGTTTAGGCTCTTGATCAAACGCTGCCTGCTGGCTTATCGTTCCATCCGCAGATGAGCCTGCACCAGCAAGCATTACACTTGGTTTCCTATTTAGGCTTGATCAAACGCTGCCTGCTGGCTTATCGTTCTGCAGATGAGCCAGCACCAACAAGCTTTGTGCTTTGTTTCCTAATTAGGCTTGATCAAACGCTGCCTGCTAGCTTGTCGTCCGCAGATGAGCCTGCACCAACAAGCTCTACGCTTAGTTTCCTGTTTAGGCTTGATCAAACGCTGCCTACTGGCTTATCTTTCTGCAGATGAGCCTGCACCAACAGGCTTGAAGAGATGGCGTCATCAGATCAGAGCATCACGATTGGAGGCCCTGTGCGGTGTGGGTGGGATGAGGTCGAAGCCTCTGATCTGGAGGACCTCAAAAGGCAGTGTGCTGTTGTCCCACAGATGATGGTACTAACACGTCTTGCACGTTAGGATTTATTCTATTATTCTGAGGGGGTGTGCTGCTGTGTCAAAGAGGATGGCACTCACGAGCCTTGTATTATAATACTTTGTTTGGAGTCCCTCAGGGTAAGGCTGCCCTTGAGGCAGCGAGCGCTTGCGCTGTACTTGCTCGTGAGTAGATTGATAAATAATTGCCGACTGAGCAAGAGAACCTACCCATAAAATATAAAAAGTGCAAAGTTCTTGCAGAGCAGGGAACCAAGGTGAATAGATGCAGACTGGAAAAAGTAGCTCGCTTATTACTTATGTGCTCTTACTTATTAGGCCCCTGCCTGTGCATGCTGCCTCTGTTCTAGCGTAATCGTGCGATGCATATGGTGTGATGCATATAGCATGCATGTCACGCCCAACTGGCTGGAATGTGTGGGCTTCATTACTTTAGGCAGGCCGAACCTTGACTTATGCTTCAGTCTGTGCCAGTGTGTCCCTACAAGCCAGGTAGGCGGCAACTTGGCTTTGAAGAGATGCTAGCTTTGAGCCTTAAATATGGCCAAATGCTCCACCAAAAAAGCTGTGATTAGTGGCAGTCATGCTATGATAAGCTATTTGCTCATTTTTGCCATTTGCCTTCACACTACTGTTGTAGCAGTAGTAGTATCTTGTATACATGCTTGTGTCAACAAATGGCAGAGGGCCATTGGATAATGCTGCTGCCGTTGTGTGCCCGTTGAAGCACCTAAAGGTTGACATAAATACAGCTCTGCTCATGCTGACCAGTGCCTACCTACCTACCTAATTACAGATGTCTTTAGCTAGGACTGGTCAGTGCTCGAAAGCTTTTCTTGTGATTAACGCTCGCCATTTGCCTGTTGTGATAGTGTGGTTCTACGGGGCTGAGAATTTTTCGCCATTTGCCTCTAAGCTTTTTATGTGAAACGGCGCTCTTGGAGAGTCTCTTTGTTGTCGTGGGTTGCAGCTAAAGGCTCTACAACCAAAAATCCTTGTGCACCTCAGAGGTTGCTGGAGAGTCCCCTTTTCAACAATGTCACGCCGAGGGTCCAAACCAGACCCAAACCTTGAATAACAGCAGCCTTACCTGCTTCATTGCTATATCCGCGTTTGTGTTTGCTGCTGTACAACCTTCAGGGTGGTTTTTTCCTTCCCTTTTTGCTGCAATCCTTAATTCACTTAGTTCTTGATTCTGCAAGCATGAGCTGAGGATCTTTATTGTCAGCGCTAGACGGTTACTGCTTTAACCAGAGGTACCCAGTACCAAAGTGGATCCTTCTCCTTAACTAGTGCAGTTTCTCAATGCCTGCATAGTTTATTCTTCTTTTTGCTTTGACAGTCCTTTCTAAGCGTGTATATGCTTGATGCTCCTGTGAGACATTCAGTTTTTTTGCAAATTGATCCACGTTTTTGGTCCAGCTCTTTTGACAGAAAAGAAGTAAGAAAAAAAATATTGTGCCGTCAAACTGCTCCCCACACTAAATAAGGAAAAGCAACCGATTCGGTAACAGGTACCGAAAAGAAAAAGAAAAAACATTAAAGGGATCAGGAGGGTTGCAGGCTGGATCCTGATCATAGTTGATAGTAGTTCTGGTAAGGTCTGGCAGCGTAGTTGACAGAATGTAAAAGCTTGAAAGCAAGTTTTGTAACTCGCTCTCTGAGAATCAAGACCCAGCTCCTTAAAAAAATTCACTGCGTGATTGTTGTGGATGGTGCCACCCACTCCCAAAAGGAAGGTGTGTAGGGTAACTGAGGATTTTTGAAGGATGGTGCAGAGGCCTTAGCAAAGGATTTACAAAGGGTTTACAAAGGGGGTAACCGGCAATTACATATGTTGGGCTGATAGGCATTGCTGGATCAGCCAGCGTATGTAAAGTAATCATAAGGTTGTAAAAAGTAAGCATTGGTCTCGGTCAGTGCAATTTTATTCTCCAAGGAAAGTGATAAGTAAGAGGTGAAGAATGAATGATGAAAGGCAAAATCTTTAGACAATAAATAGAGCCCGATGGACAGCCACAACAAGCAATTCAGGCGTGCTAACTGAACACCAGAATGTATAACTTAAGGAGGAGGGAGTTGCAAAATTAGAGACCCATGATTGTTCATGCAAACAAATTGGAAGCTGAGACTTACAATAGTGCACCAGCATGTACGTGTACATTCTAAGATAAGCACAGAAAAGTGTTGGAAGTAATAAATTTTTACCTCATATTGTTAGATTGTTTGAGCCCCATCCTGGCCTAGCTGGTTGCTGCATATACATAGAAACTCAACCATCTCAGTCCACACTCCCAAACTTAATAGCAGGCTAGCCAACAAACACCACAGTGTTTTTCACCCTAGAGGTGCAACTCACAGCAAGCAAGGGCACCATGACAAACAGCCAGCTCAGACATTTTAGCAAAGGGGAGTACCTTTGTAAGTTGGGGCCTGGCTCTGTCGTACCGCCGAAATGCAAGCAAGCAGCACCGTCTATGCAGAGGCTTTTGTGCTGTTCCTGCGCGGTGCTCTGTTGTTTCTCAGGTCTTGTGTCCTCATGTACTTCTTCTCAATGATGTCGCGCTGAAGTAGGCTGAGATGTATGGTTCGGTGTTGCCTGGGTAAAGTGGATCTGCAGACGGCTGGCAGTGTTACTGAGGTGCACCAATCGTCTACCCCATTTGCCCCCTGCCACTCTGAAGAATCCACCACCCTTCATTACTGAGCAATAATTTACTGACTATTACATTAATACAAGTGTGCAAGGGAGTTCTGCACACTCTAAGGAGTTATTGCCATGATAAACAAACACTTCTAATTGAATGCAGACTGGATGCAAGAATCGCCTACGACCGAACAAGTACAAACAAATATATTGCAGACAAAATGTACCAAGACTTCATTAAGGACCACAACCTATCCCCACTACCCCACCACTTGCCTGTTGACACAAACCCACCTGAACAAAGACCCTGGACCTTCTCACGGCCCACGATAAAGGACAGTGTAGGATACATTACTTACTCATTTAGCCGTATTGATGATATCCTCTTGCCAACAGCCCTCGCAAATACGTGCGAACCAAATTACACTTGTGATCTAGGCTACCGGAGCGACCACGTACCACTCCTGGCCATAGTACCCACTTGCACTCTAAACCTGCGGATCCCTCACATTGTGAATGCCCAAGCAAAAAAAGCTGCCAAACAAGCCACCCTTCCTTGCCCTGTCAGCGCTTCAGACCAATTAAATTTCACACATGCCCTTTCTGACCCCTCCCGTGGCATTACCGGTATATATATATGGCATACAAGAACTTGAGGAAACCCTGCTTGTACTCACTCCCGCCCACACGCAAGCCCTTGCGTTTCTTAACAAACTGCAAAACAAAGTTGCCAGAACACTGCTAGGTGCAACACTTGAGTGAAAACCTGCAAAAGAGCAAGTTGAGATTTTGGCTATATTAATGACAAATCTTATTCAGTACACAAGGTAGCCCTCGAAACCTGCTTAGCACATCAAAAAATACCACTTATGACCAACAACAAAAAGAAGAACTCACTCAAACTGTTAGGTCACTCCCCCCAAATCCGCACTATAGCCCACGACCAGAAAAGAACAAAAGAAATATGCGAAGCAAAAAACTTCACCGGATCAAGCAGATTCAAAACCTCCTGTCCTCCCCCTCATGAATGTCCAGGACACCACTGAAGAAATCTTACAACACAATAGCGCCAACCCAGCGCTCCTGAAGGCAATTCAAAGTATAAAGCACATCGTGCCTGATCAGACCCTCAAAAAACAACTAGATGACATATACACGTAAACCAGGCAAGCTATCACAAATACGGATGCCACAACAAAAAAGACAACAATATCACTCGTAAAAAGCAGCAGCAGCTGATAAATAAAGCACCAAAGAAAGCTCACAAATAAATCTTTAAAGATGGAAATGCACAGCCACGGGCAAGTCTCAAGCTGTGAAAGACCCTGAAACAGGCAAATTTGACACTAAGCGCACCAACAAGCCCAGATCTTCGAAATGTATTCTAAAAACCCCTGGCAAGCTATCAACATTAAACACGGGACCTACCTCCCTGAAGAAGCACCTAGAAACTGCCCATGGGAACACACACAGAACGAGCCAGGAAGTAAACCTCTAGACCCCTTCATATTACAAACAATAATCACGCAAGATGAATCTTATGGCACTAAATATAGAAACTGGCTACATTCCTCTTTACTTGGAAAAAGTGCATTTAACGAAAGTAGACTGTTCATTTAAAAAATATGATATAATAATGACACAAATCGGGTCAGTTGGTGGTGAGATATAATGACAGATTGGTGGTGAAAAGTGGGGTTCACGCCGCGGGCAATTAGGCATGTCACATGATGTGTGCCCCTACTGGCACCTTTCAAACTCAGGTGTTATCAGCAGCTACATCTGGGTGCTATGCTTAGAAGGTGCCAGCTGGGGCACCCATACCCTGGGAACATTTCAAAAGTACCCCTTTTTCAGGCCTCCGTCGACCACCTCTGCCATAATGCTGCGCGTGCTGCAAAAAATGCACGCTGTCACGATGCACATACACAGGGCAACTGGTGCATAACCTATGCTTTGCGTGTGATCCTAGGGGTCTAAAACATAGCCTACATCAGGGCTGGGAAGAGCATGAAGAACTAAAGAGACCAGGGACCTGAGAGGCGGCTTGCCCTGTGAACTACGTAGTGTACTGCATATAAACACCACAGCACCCCACTCATCAATCATTGTGCACCTGACATTTGCATAAACAAGAAGCCAGGTGCAACCGCGCAATAGGCAGGACCAGGCTATCCAAGAGTTCACTGATGATCTCAGGCACAGATTGCAATAGCGGACAGTGCACTGTGGAGAGATGTCGAGGGATACAACCCACAGGAAACAACTAGCAAGTTGGCGACACATCAATCTCTTTTTACAGTGCCAATAAATCTCAATGTGCGTGCCCCTCTTCATTTGCTGACATTTGGTTCTGTCTCAACATGTCTTGCAAAGTAATAGCTGTTGTAGGCTGAGGGCGCACACCCTCAGGCGGAGACAGCATCTTGAGATCATGAATTCTCTTTTGCGTGACCGTTGTGCTTGTGAAGAATTTCAAGATGAAGCACATACCTTTTTGATGTGTAGAGACGCAGACGTTTGTGCTTCAAGGAGAACGTTTGCTTACCTATTCAGTCAATTTTGGATGATTATCAGTAGTAAAGCCTTGCAGTCAGTGTCCGGTGGTTAATGATTTCCTCTTGCAACGCAACAACAAACTTATTTTTGTGTCTGAATTCAGCCTATGTTTATTTTAAGGCACTTAGTTCATGCTGCCAAACAGATTAACCAAAGGGTTGTTCCCACCTTCACTTCGCCTCTATTAATTTTAAACAAGCGTATGACACTAATGACAGACTTCACCTTTGGGATCATTTTTATTACATCAGGATGCCCACTCATTTTATCAACTTATCAGACAAATGTACGATGGAGACGGGTATGTTTTGATTGATGCTGCCAAAACGACCACTACCAGTAATTCCACTGTGCCTTTAAGAGGTATTAAACAAGTTAATATTTTATCCCCTCTCCTCTTTTCCCTTTTTATGAATGATGTAGTTGATGTGGACTGGCTTTGTGGGTGCTGCTACAGGCACTGAGGGCTTGAGAGCAACTCACATGCTTTATGCTGATGACCCTGGCAGCTAATGACCCAGTCTAATTGCAGAAAATGCTGAGACGTCTGAAATCGTATGCTGCAGTAGGTAAGAAATGACGTAAGTTACAGTAAATGTGCAGAAATCTTACATAGTTAATATTAATGTTTGCCGGAATTCTGCAGTTCCTATTTTTCGTCTCTACAATCAGGAGCTTCAAGAGAGTTGAACCATTTAATCGATCGTATTTTTGACAATAATATCAAATCAACATAACACATCTGTTTGATCGATTTTTTGTTGGGACCTATGATAGGTGAGCGTCATGCCAGGCTGGAGGCCTTCATAATCCAAACTAAACTAGACTTTGTATCGACTGAAGGCCTTTTTCTTGTTAACCTTGTCAACCTTGTAAACTAGTTTGTGTCTGAGCATATGGATTTATTGTTGACTGGTAGGGACCAGTCCCAGGCCGATCAGCCGAATAGTCTGGCTGAAGGTCCCCCCATGTATAGTCTAAATCTGAGTAGGCTCTACATTCAAAAGGTAAGGCGATAATACTTGGGTAACACAAAAACGTTGCAACGTCAGTAAACTAGTCTTATGCTGCACATACATTCACCGCTTAAACTGTGTATAAACTGTAAAGGTCGGCCTTACGCGGGTAAGAACAGCTGAGTATGGAGCCTGTGCAACCACAGTTGCCAATCAGGACTAAGGGCAAGCTGGCCGAACATAATTGAACAGGGATAAGACACAAGACGATAAACCACGCAGGCAGTGAAAATCACTTGAACAGTAACTAATAAAGACCTCTGGTGGCTACCGCCCAGTGAGCTTCTTTTCTTGTTGCTCCAGAGCTGTATTGATGCGGCCCACACTACCCTGCAGCTTTTCAAACACCTGTGAGTGTTTGTATGTGTGTGTGTATGTGTGTGTGTGTGTGTGATTGCATGATATTATAATATTACACCCGTTTCATTGCACCGGACGCATATCTTGCGCGCCCTGCTCTGTCTTCCCCCCGCTCAACTCGGCCGCAAGAACATGGTTTCCAGAATTAGAAAGGTACCATTCAAGGAGATGAAGACAAAGATCACTTGTTGTTACCCCAAGGGTAAGAGGGCTCCAAGGAAAGGTGACAATCAGTATTGTGAGAGAAACATATGTTGCACCCATTGTTCTGCGCATATTGCCATGCATCGTTTTTATCATGTTTTCCTCATCATTCTATAGTGGCACCCCTTTCATCACATGTCCCAGTCCCAACACTCCAGCTCACAGTCTAGACAGACACCACTCATCCGTGTTGAGCTCACAACTTGCAGCTTCCTCCTCGTTCCATTGCGTGTACGATTTGTTTCACAGCACTGTGTCGTTCCATTGCGTATACTATTTGTTCACTGCACTGTGTTGTTCCATGGCGTGTAACATTTGTTCACTGCACTGTGTTGTTTCAATGCGTGTAACATTTTTCCACTGCACTGTGTAGTTTCAATGCGTGTAACATTTTTTCCACTGCACTGTGTCGTTCCATTGCGTGTACTATTTGTTCCACTGCACTGTGTCGTACCATTGCGTATACTATTTGTTCACTGCATTGTGTCGTTCCATTGCGTGTAACATTTGTTCCACTGCACTGTGTCGTTTCCATTGCGTATACTATTTGTTCCACCGCACTGTGTCGTTCCATTGCGTGTAACATTTGTTCCACTGCACTGTGTCGTTCCATTGCGTGTACTATTTGTTCCACTGCACTGTGTCGTACCATTGCGTATACTAATTGTCCACTGCACTGTGTCGTTCCATTGCATATACTATTTGTTCCACTGCACTGTGTCGTTCCATTGCGTATACTATTCGTTCACTGCACTGTGTCGTTTCCATTGCGTATACTATTTGTTCCACCGCACTGTGTCGTTCCATTGCGTGTAACATTTGTTCCACTGCACTGTGTCGTTCCATTGCGTGTACTATTTGTTCCACTGCACTGTGTCGTACCATTGCGTATACTAATTGTCCACTGCACTGTGTCGTTCCATTGCGTGTACTATTTGTTCCACTGCACTGTGTCGTACCATTGCGTATACTATTTGTTCACTGCATTGTGTCGTTCCATTGTGTGTAACATTTGTTCCACTGCACTGTGTCGTTTCCATTGC
>Ga0307942_1001273_pt1 | contig 19893 bp, 17 predicted proteins | sample OrgLakmetagen175_FD_201846 | JGI IMG/M metagenome (GOLD analysis project Ga0307942, IMG submission 201846) | Saline water microbial communities from Organic Lake, Antarctica - #175 | ecosystem: Environmental > Aquatic > Non-marine Saline and Alkaline > Saline | place: Antarctica: Organic Lake... | reverse complement strand
CCCCCTCCGATTGGACCCATATATATACCAATCGATAGCTCTCGACGCCAGGATTCCGAATATATAAATTTTAATCTATTTGACACGTGCTGTCCAAAAGTATGCTTCCTACACCCTCCTGCTTGCACGATAAGAAAAATATGCAGGGGCATGAGCTAGGGGAAGTCAGGTACCCTATCGTGCTAGCACGCGTGATAGAAAGGATCCCTGGTCATTATATCAAAAAGAATGCTTTTGCGAGCCTGAAAGGGCCCTTTTTAAACTACCCAACGACTACGTACCTGGTATTTAATGCCTGCCTATTATTATTCCCATCCCTTGGTCAATTGATGTTGGGAGGGAAGGATTCCCTGTTGGGCTAGAGAAGTGCACGCACCATGTTAAATTCTCCTCTGTCATGCACGCTCTGATCCTCATCAGCGCGGGCTTTTCCTTCCAGCTCTGAGCTTTTGCAGAGCCCCCTGCACACACTTGTCGTGGACCCTCCATCTCCCAAGCCAACCACCAACATAACGCTTGCTAACTGCACTTGTGCCTGGTTTCCTGATCTTGCAGAGTACCCCCCGTGGCTGTGGACCCTCCTGTCTCCAGAGCCAACAACAAAGGACTTGGCGGGGCAGTATGAGGGCCTAGGGCTGTCCGTGGCACACGTGGGTGTTGGGGTTGGTGGCAGTATGATGGCCTAGGGCTGTCCGTGTCAGTGTTGGTGTCCGTGTCACGTGGGGCGAGCCTTGGGCTGTCCGTGGCACACGTGGGTGTTGGGATTGGTCCTGTTGGGGTTTCAAGGTTTACAAGGTTTACAAAAAAAGGCCTTCAGTCAAGAAGTGCGACTGCTAGTCTGCTCATAACGCAATTAGTAAACCCCTGTTGGGGTTTCCTGTTCATTTACGTGGGTTTGGGTATTGTTGAAATTTCCTATTAATTTACGTGGGCGTTGGCACTTTGGGGGTTTTATGTTCGTGCAAGTGTTTGGCTGTTGGCCCTTGCTTTCCTTCTGCACTATGTGACTATGACTCTCAGCTAAGGCGGTGTAAGTAGCTGTTTGCTGAGTTGGTTTGTGTTGTGGGTTGTGTGGCTTTCAATCCTGGTGCCCTCTTGCTGCTGATGCCCTGGGGCTGTCCGTGGCGCAAAACGATGTATTTGTAGTTTTTGTTTGCACTTTGTGTTGAGTTATGCACATCTTGACTTTCTGTCTGCCTTTGCCTTGTGTCAGGTAACGAGTTTAGTAGCTGTTACTGACTCAGGAACGGTGTTTTACAATCTATATTTACATGCAGTCAATTATATATCAACATACGCAGCTTCTCTCCCTTGGACCATCAAATAATTCTCTCATCCTTTGCCCCTGCAGCTGCATCGGCTTTGGCGGCTCAAAAACAAGGAGCGCATCAAGGAGGCCAATTTCCTGAGAGCCAAGAATTGATGCAAGTGCATGATTAATCCTCGAAAGGAATGTTGTGTGGCCCTGCACCCATTGAATGGCGCACAACACGACCTTTTTTCCCGAATCATGCTGGCAGCGTTTACACTATCTCTTTTGTTAGCTTTTTGCCTTCTGTTGTGTACTCTAGCAAGCCTAGGAACTGCTTTGTTTGCGTTACAATGCGATGTCACTCAGTGACTTTAAAGGTCAGACTTGTGTGCATCCCCCCTCTACCAACAGATGTTGCTTCTTCTTGAGTGTGGCTTCTTGAGAGACTTCAGATTATAAGCAGCATTGTACGGGGCTTTGGCTACGATTGCGAGCATTTTGTTGAAAGCTTGGAAATACTTAGTGCACAGAATTTCACTTATACAAACAAGTAGAAACTGTTTCCATCCTCTCTTAGTAGCTGAAATTCTCTTTTGGACAATTTCTTGACGGTCTGAAGCACGTTTAGCTTTGAGCTGAGTCAAGCACCAGTTAGATTAATTGCAATCAAGGCAGTGAGAATTGTTGTGCCACTTACAACGCTGCTCTCCTGACGCTTTGCTGCTTTGTGCTGCCGGGCTTGTCGTGTAGCTATGTGGGTGTGGGTGTGTGCATGTATGTGTGGGTGTGTGTCTGGTGTCTGACCGGCAGGAGCCTGGTATGGGTTGCTTGCTTCTTATCTTCAGTGCCTCTTTCTTCACTTTACTAGTCTCTTGTCCTTGCTCTCTCGCTTTAAACTTACTGCTACGGATCTGTGTGTTCAATATAGCGGGCCTTAGTTGATCGTTAGCCTGGTATAGATTTTAGAAGGGAGATGCACACAAAACTCAGACAGTTGTAGACACAACCAACATCCTAAAAAGTTCATTAAACAACACTTTTAATTAGAACAAAGGCAGCAGATGTGTGTATAAAATGATTCTCAGGTGACAGCGGACTGTTGGTCCTTCATAGATCTCACACGAATTCACAGCAAGGTTTGATAAAAACAAATTTCCTGAGTCTGTGACACTTCAATCAAGGACCTGCTGCACTCAAAGCTGCGATAGGAGTCGGTGCACTGCAGCTAGCCTGAGGGTGTGTAACACAGACCTTTTTATTCATATTTGATCTGGGATATGCCTTCAAGGCTGGCTCACCATGCGCGAAAATATCATTGGGGGCTAGAGAGAGCTTGACACTTTGACACCCCATGATCCTCACCATTCTCGCAAGGACCTGCTGCACTCAAAGCTGCGGTAGGAGTCGGTGCACTGCAGCTAGCCTGAGGGTGTGTAACACAGACTTTTTATTCATATTTGAGCTGGGATATGCCTTCAAGGCTGGCTCACAATGCGCGAAAATGTCATTGGGGGCTAGAGAGAGCTTGACACTTTGACATCCCATGATCCTCACCATTTTCGCAGGAATTATGAGGACTATAACACCCATTTTGGTGTACTACGGGGATTGTTTCTGGCTCGTGGGATGACATAAAAAGAAGTCACAAGCCTGTGTTACCTCTCTACCTTCGCTTGGATATCTTTTCCAACGATCTCAGCCGTGCACTTTCTTGCCTTCGCCTTTCTGGCCATAACCTTCTGTTCCAAAGAATGCGTCATATCAGGAATAGAAGGCCTTATGAGCTCAGGATCTGTGACAAATGTGACTGGCACACTGTTCAGGATGAGGAACACATTTTGCTGGACTGTCCGCATGAACATTTTTACAGCATTTGCACACAGCACCGCCAGCTTGTCTTCCCACCTCAGTATGGGGTTAGCCCAACTCGTTTGAGAACCTTTTTGAACCAGCCAGATATGTATGGTGTGGCCTCTTTTGTGGCCGAGTGCCTAGCCCTTTTCCCCTGATTTTACTAGCACCTTTTTGGTTTGGTTATAGGGATTTTCAAGCTTACGCTCAGATGCCCCCCAGAGGCTTATGCGGCGATGTAACTGTACCTTACCTAAAACGACGGGGCCACACTCTTACACCTTGCACTCTGCAAGTTGCACATCTCAAACAGCGTGCATAAGTAGGGTGTTGAGAGCAAATCAATGTAATTGAGGAAAAGAGCATGTCCCAGCACCTCAGTAAAAGCCCCTCATTCTTAGCAAAATTAAGTCGTAGGTTATCAGAGGGGGTTATCTGTGGAAAAGCCAAAACATGCTCCTTTTTGCATGAAAGGTGCAACTACTCACACGTCACTTCATGACATTGGACCCAACCTAGCAGCTTCAAACTGATGCTGGCTTTATAAGCTACCCGAACATGTGCTCAGATTTAAACAAGTCGCCCTGCGTACAGAATGACAGGACTAAAAGCACACGTCGTGCACCTGTACCCTAGATGGGTGCTTTCCAGGGGGAATGGCACATTAATTTTCACATCTCGCCAACCACTTGCTCTTTTTGCCCCATTATTTTTGCAGTGATCTTTATTTATTATAAGGATTTCAAAACAATAAAAATCACCGGGTTTGGTGCGCTGGCTGGTCAGACACACCAGCAAATGGCTGCTCAAAAAGTAGGAATCACGCCGCTGCTGCGAAGGCAGGTGGCCGTAACTGGCAGGTTCTAAATTGAAATCTGAGCTGAGCTTGAAACCTGCCAGTTACGGCTACATGCCCTAGGAACATGCAAAAAGTATACCCATTTTTAGCCTCAAATAACCTCCTCTGGTAGGTTATAGGTTAAATAATCACTTGCTTATCCTTGAAAAGTTAGGGTGGTTGCTGTGTGCAGTAGAATCCATACCTAATTTGTAGTAACCTTATTATTATAGCAAATTGCAACTTTTCTTGGATTGAAAAAGAGGCATACTTAATAGACTTGCTCTGACAAAAATCTTAAAAACTTCTTTTCATCGCCTATATGCATCAAAACTTCAACGCCTCTTCCCACCTGGAATCCAGTACCCTGTCTTCATGCCATCCCAGCAGGAGGGCAGGGACGCTGCCATGTTACTGAAGGGAGGAGAAGAATCAGGAGGAAGAGGGAGGCTGCCTTCCTTGCCATGCATTTTCTGTGCAAGGAGCTGATCCACGACTGCCTGGTTCTGCACAAAGGAACAGTTTCAAAGGCAGCACTGTGCGTAGTGGTACGTTATCTGACGTTTAGCTTGTGGAAAATTGAGTGTGGTTTGATGATTTAATCTGTCCATTCCTGTTTAAAATGTAAGGATCAAGTATTGCTTGCAGGCTTTGAAAAGATTACCGTAACTTGATCTGAATTGGGATGCTAAAAGCTGTGAGAAAAAAGCTGTGAGAATAAAGAGGTGGAACAAAGGCCTTGTTTTCACATGCTGATGGAATTTCAACTCATTAGGCTTCAGATGCAAAAACTGCACATGCTGAAGTTGCTGCCCTAAATCACAGCCCCAACCTCAAGTACACTAAATGTATACCTTGTGCAGTTTCTTGTGCCCCATCTCTTTCCCTCTTTGGTCCCCTTCTGACATGCTGGCCTGGCAGCACGATTTCCCTTCCCATCACAGAGCATGCTACACCCACCATCCCCAATGGGGGGAAAGAACTGTGGAGCAGCGGCCACGGGAGCTGCCATTGCTGCTGCCATCACTTGTTGCTGCTGCTCATCCTAAACCCCATTGCCACCCTCAACGCAGAAAAAGGGAGAGGTCTCAGAAGGAAAAAACATGTGACTACAGCTAGCAGAGGCAGGGATTTTGGGAGCACAGGACTTGTCTGAAACCATCTCAGGAAGTGCCCCAGGCAGGGGTACAGGATAGTGCAGGTATGAAGGGACAGCAGTGGATGTGTTAGTGTGGAAAGGAGTCGAGGTGGGCAGAGGTTTGGCAGATGGGGGGGGCAGGAAGGGGGCTACAGTGGAGGGTCTAGCAGGGAGTAAGGGAGAGGAGGCGGCTCGGGCAACACCCGGCTGCGTATATATGGCAGGATGGGGCGTGCTGTTTTTACTTGGGCATCTTGCTGACAAAGCAGAGCCCCATTACTGGTATGGCTGTTGCTGTTGCAAGCGACGATGTTGGGTAGACAGGGGCAGCTGCTGTGCTGAGCAGCTTGTGGAGTTGTAGCCGCGTGTGCAGAGAAAGAGGGATCAGCAAAAGAGGGAGTCAAGTGGGGTGGGGGGATTTTGGAGACGCCTTGATGGGTGAAGCTATCCATTAGGGACTCCACAACTACAAAAGAAAAGGGAAATAAAGTTCAGTTGGAGTCAGTGAAGAACATGACAGACCTGCAAGCAAGCAGTAAGCCTGTGAAATACACCAATTTAGCTTTTGCTCAGCTACCACCGAGTTTACTCCTAGTCGGGTAATCATGTCAGTGAAATCCCTTGGCATTCTTTCTGCACTCGCAGATCTTTGCAATTTAAAGACAATTTGCTTGCGCACCTGTATTGCTGCAGCCAGATCCAGATCGCCCTGCCTCTCGACTCTCGACCCTATTCTTGCCACCAACTTCCTCCGCGAAAGGCTTATTTCTTATGTGTTGATGTTCACTACAGGCGCAAGAGCTGTCTCTGTTGAGATAGCTGCTGCTTGGATGGAAAGGAGCTGCCGTGTTTTGGTGTTTTGGGCAAGAAAGAGTGTGAGGCCTGTTAGGCTCGCCGGTGCTGTGGCGGTCTTTGAGGCACAACAGCAGCTCGTCTAGCTCATCCTTGTAGTCACAGTGGTCGTGGGAGGGAGGCTGTGCAGTCGTGCAATAAGGAGGGTCGACGTGGCTTTCAAGGTGTAGACAGCAAAAAGTAAAGGGTCTTAGAATAAAAAAATGGGTTGACAGAGAAGATTTTCATGTTCCTGAAACCTTCCCTTGCTGCGTAGATTTCCTTCTTTCCATTGATCCTGCTAGTGCAGTATTGGGCAAGTATTGTCCTGCCAATCCACCCTGGCCACTTATTTGAAGTGACCGTCTTTGGTATGGACAACTTTTTTGCTGAGGGGGTGGATTGAGGCTCAAAAAGGGTTGTTTTTTGCATGCTCCCTATTTCTATACAATGGTTGCCCCTTGCCCCTGACTGTTGAAAAGGAGCATGTCTGGGCACTTGCTCAATTGCCCCCTTCTGATTTTTAATAGCTCCACTAATTAACTTTACAGAGTTGTGGATTTATGGCTCAGTTGTTTTGACTGAGAGGCCATAATTCTGAACTTTGATCTGGTTGCCAGGCCTTGCCAAAAGTTCAGGTGTATTTTTATAATAAGCAGGTTCCCTATGTCTGACAACGTGTTGAATGTGTCTGTTTATCCCTAAATTCTTTGCTCGGGAATCGGCAATATGCGCTGCACCTATTCTTCTCTAAAGAAGGATTGAGCTGGGGCCATACAACTTTTCGGTTTGTCCTACACTGTAGGCTATAGTGCTTTTTACAGAGGAGAGGGCTAGGCTAAAATTCCAAACATCCTCAGACAAAAAGAAGGTAATCAAAAGCAATTCATGAAACGGAATTGTGGGCGCTGCCACTAGTAGAGGGGCAGATGCTCAGGTGGTTTATAAGCGTGTTCCGTAACACGCTTATAAACCACCTGAGAAAAAAACGTGTTACGAATACGCTGGCTTGAACAATTGGCCCAGATTCTTTGCACATCCACCCTGCAAGGAACATTTTGTTTGTCTGGAGCCTTCACCTGGATGTGTTGCAGGGGGATTAGCCCTTGCGCCATGTTTTCTAGAGGCATAGCTCCGTTAAATTCCTCAAGCACTCAGACGTATTATTTGAGAACTGGGGTCGCGATTAAAGCGCAAATACATCATATCATTTGATGCGCATGTACAGATCATTGGAGAGTGTGCCGTAATGAACGTGAGAGAAAGAAGCTGCCGTGTACCTAAAATACTCACACGTTGGGAAAGGAGTGTCAGGCACTTCCCACACATCCTTTGCACAGCTTAAAGTGCTCTTGTTTATGTTGTTCACATTTATGAACATGAATGAAGCATTATTTGTCAATTGCAGTACAACTTGGTACGGTGAATCTCACCATGAAAGGGCTGCGAACAACATCCACAGTAGTGCGTGCATTGGAACAGCTTGTTTATGCGTCCTGTTCAGTGCAGGGTAGCGCGTCCTACAGCGAACGTACCGAGCTCGAGCATAAACTGTCTGCCAACTGATGTTACTCGTGGTTTCATTTCATTTGTGGCTATATTCTGTGTTTTTGTCGTATATTCTTGTTTTTGTCGTATATTCTACGACAAGGAATCTAAGGTACGGCCAATCCTAGAAACCGGCCTCGATGACGAATCGTGTGAACTGTTTTTTTATTAACACATTACTAAGAGGTTGTATCGACGAGGGAGAATGAGGGAGATATTTCGTTTTACTCTTTCTTTTTAATTTGAGGTTACTTAGACGCGTATTGTACCGCACTGGAAAAAAGAAAAAACCCGACTATTGCCGATTTTGGTCCTATTTAGGCAAAATATTCCCGCCCTAAAACGGCCTTCCAGCGAGCTTCCAATGTTATTTAATAATTTAACAACATCTATTATATATTGGAACAGCTTTTGAAACGTTTTGGGTGAGTTGGGTGATTTGGGGGGTGATCGGGTCGCCAAAAAAAGGCTTTAAAATACGATCGTATTATACGTGTATTTTACCGTGTTGAACGTCTCAATTGACCCCCCCTATGTGGAAGTATATTGGGACGTGTACGCTGTGATGGACAGGGCACCTACAGAAGGCTGCTTTCTTCCTTTATAATCTAAATTAGAGTCCGTACTAACACAGCATACACACTATTAGCACAGGCGGGTAGCCCCAGCCCCAAAGTATTGTCTTTTTAAATTGCAATTTTTTTATCTTTTACTCTCTCCACTGTCGAAAACTTCCCGATAAGTTGGATGTGTTTGCATTAAGGCATTTTATTGCTGTTGTATGTGAGTACACATTTCTGAATACTCCTGTGGAAAGTGAGCAGGCGCTTTTGCAGAGGGGGGACACTGAGGCCCAAAATGGTCAGGTTTTTGCATGCTTCTAAGGTATGGCTCCCCTAATTGGCAGGTTTTAAGCTCAGCTCTGATTGTAGAGATTTCGAAGCAGCTGAGCTTATAATCTGCCAATTAGGGGAGCCATACCTGATCGGCCGCAGCGTGAACCCTACTTTTTGAGCAGCTGTATCTGACCAGCCAGCGCACCAAACTGAGTGATGTTTGGTGTTTTGAAGTTTTTATAAAGATCACTGCAAGAAAAATGGGGCAAAAAGACTAAGCAGTTGGCGAGTTATGCAAATTAATGTGCCATTCCCCCTGGAAAGCACCCATCTAGGGTACAGGTGCACGACGTGTGCTTTTAGTCCTGTCATTCCTTACGCAGGGCGACTTATCTAAATCTGAGCACATGCGCGGGTAGCTTATAAAGTCAGCATCAGTTTGAAGCTAGGTTGGGTCCAATTTGGTGAATTGACGTGAGAGTGGTTGCCCCTTTACTGCAAAAAAGGAGCATGTTTTGGCTTTTGCCCAGTGTCCCCCCTCTGATAATCATGCATCGATACAGGCTCGTGCTCAGACGGTCAGACGGTACGGTACTATGAGTACGGTACGGACCGTCTTTGTATAAGACGGCATATTTTCGAATTTTGGCGACCATATTTTACCGTCTAGATGGTTGAATACGGTACGGTGTACGGTACGGTGCCAAGCTGGCACTGCCAGTGCAAAAATGGTATCGAGGCAAAATTGGCCTCATTTTCAAATGCATTAGCCTGCAAACCTGCACAACAAGCTCTTCCAGCACAAAAGCAAATCAGAAGCCGCCAGTTCCCAACTTGTCAGTTCCAAGTGTCTTCCAGTATCCCGTTGACAGTAAGTTTTCATTACAAAATATGCTCCTGACACTGCAAGACTCTGTTGCCTGGACTATTTACACCATGTTCTTGCGTGCAAGGTTTGCCACTGATGCTACAGCAAGCACGAGCAGACAAGCAGATAAAAAAGCACAGCTCTATGAAGTCAGCACTCTAGCACTCTGCTCCTGCTGATGCATATCTGTTGCTCAACCTTCACTGCTCTGCATTGGTATGTGTGGCTGAACTAAATTTAGCATCTAGCAAGCCTGCTTCTGACACACACTCTAATCAGGCACAGCCACCAGAAGGGCCGTTACTGTTGAAATGTAATGCATATGTTTTGGCGCAATGTTATGAACTCAAGAAATTGTTTGGTTTTTTCCAGCCATACCCTGTGATCCACCCATTTCTAAACTTGACTTCAATCACTACTTACTTTGTGCACAACAGCTCCACCACAAACTGCACAATTAGCAGTAGCATCCCACCTCAAGCCAAGTTCGTGCTGCCCACGCATCAGTTACCAAACTCCTCTCCACAAACTTCTCTCCACAATAAGATATCACAAACCTTGCAAACCTAACCTTACACAAAAGCATAAAATGTGATCACCAAATCCTTTAGCAAAACCTTCTACGCAAAAACAATTCACATTGGCTGCCATCGCAGACCTATCACACCACACCGTTCTCAAACATGGCCTCCCAAGCGTCGCCTTGGGAGTCCTCACCCTAACAATCGGTTGTTGAAAGAGTTGAGATAGCCACAATGTTGACAAAAACTCAAGTGCAGCAGATGCTAAGAAGGAATAAATGCGGCCAATAAGTCACTGTGTGCAGCAGTGGTATTCTACAAGATGCTAGAAATGAGAGGCCAAACTTGACGGACGCAATTCATATATGCGTGACCGCAATGGAAAAAGGGTTATATGATTAGCTGGCAACAACGCTTTCTCTGCTAGCAATTATGTACCTTTATCAGGCAGGAACACTTCCCATGCCAATGCCAGGAAGTACGCCCTCTAAAAACACAGGACCAAGTCCAGACACTCATGCAAGTGCAGAACCTTTAGAATCCAGACCCTAAGTATCACAAATAGGGGTTACCCTTTTAGAATCAGATTCTGCTACGCAATTCCATTTCTCTGCAAGGCAGCACTGCCCCATTTCTGAAGACTGCAACTAGGCATGCACACCTGTCGGTCACGCCACCGCTGTCCAAAGCACTGAGGTCCTCCTTAATTATTGCTCTTCACTCTGCCTGCTGGTCGTGCAATCCTTCCACGTTTGCCATGCACACCTCCAAATCGCCTGCCCTCCATTACCACCACCCCCTCTCTCTCCTGCCACCCCTGCTGAAGCACACTGGGTGTCTTCAAGAGTTCCAGCGTTTTTGTCGGTGCTGGTGATTTGGCTGATGTTGTAGTCACCTACCCCATTGGAGACGGGAGTAGTGATGGTGGCTTTAGCCAGAGGGGGCACACCAGAGAGCTGACGACGTGCTTTGGAAGGCTTGGCCATGACTGCTACCTGGAAAAGAGTGTCGGTGCAGTGTGGGACATAGGGTACTTACTACTGGAAGTTTCTTTTGGCTTAAAAGCTGTCTTAACCTACCCGGGTGTGTCCTGTAACAAGATCATCAAACATATTTTCTAGATGCAGGGGAATATTTGGTATTTGGCAGCGTTTTCACGTGACACCCAGGAAAGACTCTTTGCATGCAATTGACAGCCTTTCCTGGTATTGTACAGACAGCACCAAAGCCACATTTATATCCATAACCATCAAAGCCACATTAATATCCATAACCATCAAAGCCACAGGTCTCACCGGCTTTGCTGGCTTATGGGGGGTTGGCAGTCGCAGGGACGCCCGGCCTTCTTGTGTTTTTGCAAAGCTGCAAGAAGGAATACAAATGATTTCTAAATGAGTGGTTTTGACAGGAACAAATATTATCCTCTAAGAAATTAGATAAAATCAATCTTCGTAAAACATGTGCAAAACATTCAACTTTGACTCTTGAGTGCGTATGAACCAAATGAATGCATGCATTATTGTAGCAAGCACTCTTTTTTCATGCCCTTATTTACAAGCTTTGCATTGATGTTTGAAAGAATGTGCTTGTATATTGAAGTGTAACATGGCCAGAATAAAGGTCAAACCTACTATTTTGGAGCTGTTTGCCATTCCCAAGGCACCGGATTGTCAGAGGTACCGGAATAGCATTTTTGCTGTGAGTTATAAGGCATATAAACTAAAGCAATTTTTCTTTCGGTAAAAGTTCCTACCTGAGAATGTCAGGCAATATTCCCTCTGGCTGGGGTTCACGCCTGGGAATGAGTGTGCATGTACAAGTTTTGTGTGTGCAGCTGTGCAAATAATTGTTGTGCAAGCTTGCGCAGCAGCACACAATTCGAGTTGAGGCAAGATCCTAGTCAATTGCAAGCAGTGACTGAAAAAGCTGTGTGCCATCTGCAAGCCTTATTGGCATAATGTGCCAAGACAGTGCCTGCTACGACAATAATTCATGTAATGCAGTGAGTAAGAGAACGCTGCATCAACTCACGAACGCACAAGATCATCAAATTGGCGCGCTTGTCCTCTCCTTTGTTTTGCGCATACCTGGTGGTAGGCTGAGACATGGGGGTAGGCTAAGACATGGGGTCGGAAATGCTGGTCTTCCTGCCCCCTACAGCTGTAGCAATGCTTTTTTTCGTGTGCCCATCACCCTTTTTCCTGGTGCTGGCCTTGCTCATCTGGGGACTGTTTTGGGGGCTCTCTTCTCCATCTGTATCACCCTCAGACCCTGAGTGGCTTTTCCTGTCGCAAGCGAGTTTGCTGTAACTGTTCTTGCGGCTGCGCTTGCCTGAGATTGGAAGTAGGTATTATCTTGGACTCTTGAAAGATCAAGCCAGGTGCTGGGTGGGACAAAATAAGGTATTTGGAAATTTTGAAGCTTTCTAAAGTGAATTTCTTTGACTAACAAAGGTTGCATTTGAGTGAGCCACACAAAGTAATGGGCGGACCACAGCCTTGGGGTCACACACTTTGCATATGACAAGAGTGGCTTTGCCATCATAACTATTTCTGATTCTCAAATGTGGCCATGCTCACTTGCTACTAGACCTGTGTGGTGGCCACAGTCATTGCGTAAGCCCTGTTGCATAAAGAATGGAAAAATTTGAAACAGGCACGCACAATACGCACCTGCAAGGACAGCTTGTCACTGCCACGTACAAGCTCTTCAAAAGACTGGCAGGAAATAAAAAAAACTTAAGCGCTCGAGTGAAGTTGCGGAAGGGGTGGGTATATATATGGAGGCAGCAGATGAGAGGGGAAGGTCTGGCATAGAATAATGGAAGCTGCTGCTGCAGGTGAAAGGGGAAGTTGTTGATGCTTGCACAGGGTGATGTGCAGATAAGGATGTCAGTGCCTACATATGTGCTGTTCTCAAAGGCTTGTCGACCATTTCATTCAGGTTCCATTCTTCAGAGTTTTTTTAACGACATCTGCCTCATTTACAGTTGCTACACTTTCACAGTATAGATGTAGGAATGTTCTTGCCTGTGAATCATGCAGGCATCTAAGCAACCCTCCTATTCTTGACAGCTGAACCAACAACATGCCATGCTTCCAAATGCAGGCAAAGTACGCTTCTCGGACAAAAAACAGGTTTACCACCAGCCGTTCCAGAGGCTGTACTGGTTGCTCCCGTATCCGTGAAAACAAAAAGTACAACTAGTAATAGAGGGGGGGGATTCTTTGGAGTGGCAGGGGGCAAATGGGGGAGACTGGGGCACCTCAGCAGCACTACTGCCAGCCACCAGTAGTTCCACCCTCCTCCCCAGACAGCACCGACAAAACGATCCCAGCATACTTCAAGGTGACATCCACTTCATTAAAATCGAGTACTGTGAGGACACTTGACCTCAGAATGAGCTGAGCGCCGTGCAGGAACAGCACAAATGCCTCTGCACCATCCTCCAAGGAGCCTCCTTTTGGGAGTCACTTGAGTGGGTGGCACCATCTACAACAATCACACATTGGAGCCTTTTAAGGAGCTGGGGCTTGACTCTATGAGAGCTTCGAAACACACATTCTGTTTACCACGCTGCCTAACTTGTCTACACCGGATGCGCACTTTCCAGTACCCTTTTCTTCTCGCATTAGGAGCCGGTTTCAGGTCAAGCATGCAACCCATCTATCTAGTCCCCATTCAATCAAGTTAAAACCCTTTCTTTCTGATCCCTTCCTTTCTGATCCCCACTCAATCAAGTTGAACTCTTTCTTTCTCCTTGTGGTGGAGGAGTCTTACGGTACCCGGTACCAAATTAGCTCCTTTTCCCTAATAAGTATGTGGAGTGCTCACCACTGCCTGTATAATTTCTCCTTTTTCCTAGAGTGTCCAGCTTGGTTCCAAGTCGGGTTTGTGTGTAGCTAAGCAACTTACAAACAAATCTTGAACATGGGGCCAATACATAGGAGGCATTGCACAAGACTCCAACCAGCACCCAACATTTTGCTCAACGTGCAAGTAAAGAAAGGTCAAGCTGCTTTTCTGCATAATCACGTTAGCAAACAACCAATCTCATTGTTACATAGCAGCCCCTCACTAGCCAATCATCTCCTTCTGCATTCAATATTCTTAGTTGATCATTATAAACACTTCTTTTTTTGCTTCTTCAAAATTTGCAAACCGACCATGCATGTATAAAAACAGCACTGACATGCAAGCTTAATCGCCTGAGTGAACATTGAATTAAGACAAGCAGAGCCTATTCTGTGGTCTGGGTCAAAGCTGTCGTCACCACCCAAGACCTGCTTTCTACCATCATGGGTGTAATACCGCAAGTTCCAGCATTCTCTCTTACGGGTCAGAAACACTTCTCGCAGCTGGTCTTCTCAACTGCAACTCACGAAGCTGACGAGCTAAGTAATCGCTGATGGACTCTGCGATGCTAGGATCCTCCTCGGTTCTGCCTGAAGCGCCTTCACGCTGCTCAGCAGAAAACGAAAACGAATTCTCCCTTTCAGGTATTGAGGACCTGTTTGGACAGTAAGAATGTAAGGCTGCTCAGATCGCTGTACGTACTGAAGCAAAGAAGAGGCAAAATATTGATGGATTTTTCCTTGTGTGCAACCAAAATGCAAGCCTAAATTACTGCTCTGAATTCTTCACAACACACAAGTTGTTTCAATATGGAAGCATGCAGTTAACAGCACAGATGGGGGCAAAGGGTATAACGAACATTAGGGAACCTGTTGTTTCCCCATCTCCTTGCTCGTGATTTCCGTTCTTCTCGCTCCGCAGAAGCACTTACCGTGGGCCAAGGGGGGGATCCACATGCCGCTGCACATTCAAAGCTGGCTGCACACTCAAGCAGCCAATGTCCGTGCTGCTCTGTCTGTCTTTGCTGCCACCTCTCCCCATGCCAATGTCTGTGCTGCTTGCAAGTGCAGAAGAGGCGGCCTTGGATTGGAGGGGGGGGGGCAGCAGGTCATTCACCCTAGCTGTCGGCTCATTCCTTCCCTTTGATGCATCCTGCGAGCGTTCCCGTGCTGCGTGCTGGGTACGCTGTGCTTGGGCTTGCTGCTGTGGTGGATTGCTAGGCTGGCCAACGTTGTAAGAGGGTGCCCCCTGCTGCTGCTGCTGCTGCTGTGCTTTATCCCCATCTTGGCTCTCCAAAAACGCTGTGAGCAACTCGATGTGGTTGTCACGTGCCTAGACGTACAAATTGGGAGTGTGTGTCTACGCCTTGCAGATTTGCGGATGCCAAGGAATGATTCGTGCTGTAAGCACCTCCATGGATCTCTATTCCGATTCCAACTCACTAGCCGCCCTTCAACTGATTGTTGGTTTGCACAGCCAAGCATGGAAGGACGTGCACAAAAAAAGACCGGCCCCCACCTACGACAGCAGCATCACAAAAGAGCCAGCACAGCAAGTAAGATACAACACAATGTCAACTTGACCCCCACCTGCAGCTCTGAGCGCATCTCGTCCATTTGAAGTGCGTGCGCAGCCTGCACCTTGCGCAGCCTCCCCTCCTGGTCAGCTAGCTCAATCTCTGCACGTGCCTTCCCAGCCTGCACCAACAGGACAAAAGTGTACCAATGCTGATCTCACCATTGTGCAGACACACCACTACCAATGCTGATCTCACCATGTGCCGACACACCACTACCTACACACCACTACCAATGCTGATCTCACCATGTGCAGACACACCACTACCTAACCTTTTTTGCTTCCACCTCCAATTTGACGCAAATGGACAAGCACTACCGGCCACACACTGTGCATCGTTTCCACCCTTCCCCGCAAACACTGATTCTGCAGCTGATGCATCGCTTCACCACAACTGGTTCAAACATTGTGACTTGTTCCACAAACACTATCTTTACAAAGGGCGTGTGGGGTTGTTAACCACAGATCGCAAAACCCTATCGCTGAATCTTATCGCTCCAGCCAAACCTCCAACCAAACACCAATCATACAAACTGTGTGTGTGTGCGTTAGCCCACCAGAGTGTAGTGTATGATTATCTAACCCTAACCTTAACCTCCAAGGCCCACCTGCGCTGTGATTGCTGCCCGTGCCTTTGCTGCAACCTCCTCCTGGACCTCTGCCATTTCTTCTGCATGCCGGCCTGCCTGCACACGCACAAACACAGTGAGGGAAATAAAGCTGCAACCTCCTCCTGCACCTCTGCCATTTCTTCTGCATGCTGCCCCACTCAGACACAAACACATGAGATCTGGACAGATGCATGCGTTGGCACAGCAACCCTTCACACATAGAGCTTACATCTATGGACACAACGTACTGACTCCGCCTCCTGCACCCCTGGCATCTCTTCAGTATGCCGACTACCTTTTTCACATGCACGCGCACACACACACACACAGAAGTAAAAAAACAGAGATGTGTGCATCATTTTGGAGTCCCCTCCTTTGAGTGCCGACTTAGGCGCCTCACCATTTGAGTCTGGTGCAGCTGTCCATCTCGCAGCGCACTCTGAGTCTGATCAAGGGAGTGGCGTGCATTTGCGAGCTCTGTTCTCAGCTCCTCTGCCTCGTCAGCGGCAGCCATGCCTTCTTGGTTTTGCATGCTTAGGCTAGCAACCTGCAGGGGGGTGTGCAGGAATGCACTCCTGTTGTGTTTGTATGCATATATATAAGTATGTGTGAGTGTTTTTATGTGTGTGTGTGTGTGTGTGTGTGTGTGTGTGTGTGTGTGTGTGTGTGTGTGTAGGATTTGCACGCTTAGGCTGGCAAACTGCAAGGGGGGTATCTAGGGGTGTAAGCTGTTGCGCTTGTATATGTATGCGTACATCAATTATGGGAGGGGGGGGAAGGGGCCGTGCGACACAGCTTGAGTAAAACAAGCTGCAGCACAAGAGGGCTTAGAGCAGCTCAGGCCACAGTTGCTCTCAATCACTTTGGAGTCGAATCAATCATTTTGGAGTCAAATCAACATAGATGATTACTCGGCACCTACAAATTGCACTTCTCCAGGCTTGGACCAGATCTCTCTAGGTGCACTCTCTAGATGTACTATATGGAGATGCGCTCTCTAGATGTACTATACGGAGATGCGCTCTCTAGATGTACTCTATGGAGATGCGCTCTCTAGATGTACCCTCTTTTCATCAGGACGGAACAAACCTCAAGCACGGCTAGCAATACCATCTGTGGCAAGCCCACCTGTTCACGCAGCTGCTCGTTCTGCTGGTGCAGCTTGCTAGCCCCTGCATGGGCCTCCGCCAGAGCCTCCTGCAGGCTCTGGACCTGGGCAGCCGCCAGCGAGGCAGTTTCAGCCACACGGTCGTTGGCTTGCAGGACTTGCTGCTTTCCGCGCCTCTGTGCTGATGCGTTGCACACCCTGTGTGTGGTTTTTATTTGGATGTACGCTATTTATGATGTATGATGTATGATGTATGATGTATGATGCATGATGATATATGATGATAAATGATGTATGATGATATATGATGTATGGTATATGGTATAAGATGTATGATATATGATGTATAATGTATAATGTATGATGTATAAGGTTGGCCAGAACCGTATATACACACCGTATATGGCCGTATGTATGGTAATTTCCCTGCTAAACATACCGTATATGCACCGTAATTACATACATATGTATTGTTCTGGCCAACCCTTATGATGTATGATGTATGATGTGGGATGTGGGATGTATGCGCCGCATGAAGATCATTTGGCTCCCCATTTTTATGCTACAGAACCAACAAGCTGCACATCTGCAAAAGTGCTGTTGGCAGCAGTATAAATAAGTCATGCCATACTTAGCTGGAAAACCAGGATGAAGGTGGTGCAACCACTGATGTTATTAGATCAGATTGAGCACACAACTGCTGCAGTGAGGTACGACATGTCTCGTAATTAGGGTTTGCAGAAGCGTACATGGGGTATGCGTGGAAAACATTATCGTACGCAGGGGAGTTGCCATAATATGGTCATCTGTCATCTACGGTGAATTCATACGGTTCTGGCCAGCCTGCAAGACACCTGATCCAAATAAATACCACAAGGCACAGAAACATTACAAGAAACCTGGTCCACAAGTGGAGTGCATGCATGCCGCGTGTGCGCCCTCCAAACCCCTCATACACAGGTCAGGGCCTGAGACCAGACCAGACCAGGCCAGACCAAACCACACACCTGATCCACGTATGGAACGCATGGCAAAGGTGAACCCTAGCAGAGCACCCCATGAAGGCCGTCACGAAAGCCACTCCAGATGACCGACGAGCTTCACGCTTCAGGTTGGCAACTATCAACCATGCCTGTGTGCGTAACGCGCGCGCGTGTGTGTGTGCATTTGTGTGTTTGTTTGTGCATTTGTGTGTGTGTGTGTGTGCGCGTGTGCATTTGTGTGTGTGCGTGTGCATTTTTGCATTTGTGTGTGTGTGTATTGCAGGAGGGCTGAGGCATACCATCAAGAATGCCCTACCTACGACTTTCAAACACAGTAGCATTTTGCCTATACCCTCGCAGTTGTAGCTATCATCACACAATAGTTTTTTTTTGCAGCAGCAGCACAGGCAATCCGCTCAAAGCTGCAGCCACTGCACCTCTGGCCGTATGCTACGTTCATGATGCGGCGTTCTATTGCAAAGAAGCAGACGTGTGGTGCCAGCGTCTGCTGCTACTGCAGACATGTAGTGCCAGCGTGTAGTGCACGTGTAGTGCTGCTACTGCAGACGTGTAGTGCCAGCGTCTGCTGCTACTGCAGACATGTAGTGCCAGCGTGTAGTGCACGTGTAGTGCACGTGTAGTGCACGTGTAGTGCTGCTACTGCAGACGTGTGGTGCCAGCGTCTGCTGCTACTGCAGACATGTAGTGCCAGCGTGTAGTGCACGTGTAGTGCACGTGTAGTGCTGCTACTGCAGACGTGTAGTGCCAGCGTCTGCTGCTACTGCAGACATGTAGTGCCAGCGTGTAGTGCACGTGTAGTGCACGTGTAGTGCACGTGTAGTGCACGTGTAGTGCTGCTACTGCAGACGTGTAGTGCCAGCGTCTGCTGCTACTGCAGACATGTAGTGCCAGCGTGTAGTGCACGTGTAGTGCACGTGTAGTGCACGTGTAGTGCACGTGTAGTGCTGCTACTGCAGACGTGTGGTGCCAGCGTCTGCTGCTACTTGAGGCACTAGCTTTATATCATTGTGTCAGCCATTCCGTAGTGGCTGAAGGAAGCTAAGGCATCTGAAGCACCTCACCATGGTGGCTTCAGCGCTTGCTTGCTCGCTCACACATATGATATGTGACACATCACAAACCACAACAGCTCCAACTTGCCTGCACATCTGCACACTGCATCTCCCCAATCACTCTGTGGCCATACAGGCTGAGCGCTAGCAGCACCTCACTACGTCAGTTATAGCTACATTTACACACTTTTGCCTTGGTGTTGCCTTGGTTCCATTGCTGCAAAAAGCAGTCAGCCGCATTCTCAGAGATGAGAGGGACAGTCTCGGTCGCACCCCCTTCACGTTTCCTTGCTTGCATGTATCACAACTTGCCTGCAGGACCGCACGCTGCATCCCCCCAATCACTCTGTGGTTGTACATGCGCACTGCACGGTCCACGATGGCTCCTTGACGTGACACCTGATCTGAGAAGCGCCGCCAGCGCATGATGACCTGTGCGTGTATACAGAGGACGAGTTTGGGTAGGCCATTGGACAGGTGCTGGGGAGACGAGTGGTCGGACAGTGATTGATCTGAGAAGTGCTGCCAGCGCACGATGGCCTGTGTGTGTGTATAACAGAGAACGAGTTTGGGTAGCCATTGAACAGGTGCTGGGAGACGAGCGGTTGAGAAACACTGCCAGCGCATGCTTCCTGCACAAAGGTGCTGGTACATCATAGCCATTACTGAGTGGGTGCCCTGAGAGCATGCAACAGCATCTAGCCGTTACTGAGTGGGTGCCCTGAGAGCATGCAACAGCATCTAGCCAATACTGAGTGGGTGCTCTAAGAGCATGCAGCAGCATCTAGCCATTACTGAGTGGGTGCTCTAAGAGCATGCAACAGCATCTAGCCATTACTGAGTGGGTGCCCTGATAGCATGCAACAGCATCTTAGCCCAATGCCTGTGCAGAGTTATTTTGCCCCTCCCCAAATGCTCCTTTCATCTGCCTCTTTGCCTCCTCGTAGTATTTGCCTCCCCCTCCACCCTTCTACTCCCTCGCACCCCCCCCAGTTGACATAA
>Ga0307942_1001271_pt1 | contig 19896 bp, 23 predicted proteins | sample OrgLakmetagen175_FD_201846 | JGI IMG/M metagenome (GOLD analysis project Ga0307942, IMG submission 201846) | Saline water microbial communities from Organic Lake, Antarctica - #175 | ecosystem: Environmental > Aquatic > Non-marine Saline and Alkaline > Saline | place: Antarctica: Organic Lake... | reverse complement strand
ATGTATGTATGTATGTATGTATGTATGTATGTATGTATGTATGTATGTATGTATGTATGTATGTATGTATGTATGTATGTATGTATGTATGTATGTATGTATGTGTGTCTGTGTGTCTGTGTGTCTGTATGTGTGTATGTGTGTATGTGTGTATGTGTGAGTGTATGTGTGTGTGTATGTATGTATGTCTGTATGTGTGTATGTGTGTATGTGTGTACATGTGTATGTGTGTATGTATGAAAATTAGGAAGCACCTGAGGTAAGGAACGAGACACACGACCTGACAGAATCGCAAGTCGTCAATTACCTGCTGCCTGTCACTTCCTGGCGGAAGCAGCACCCCTCCTGTTGCTGCTGCTGCTGCTGCTGCTGCTGCTGCTGCTGCCTTCCGCACAGCTACAGCTGTCGGTGTTGCGCCCTCCCCATCCTCTTGACCACTTCCATAATCACCCTGACCGGAAATAAAAACAAGCAGTCTTAGCAACGGTGGTAAGCAAGCGCAAAACAGAAAAACCATGCAGTGTGAAACTGCAGCCAAATTGTAGGCAGGCAAACAAGTTTTCCCCTTACAACCAGAGCTTGTGCTCGAGTATTTCACCTGCTCCTTTCGCCTCCTGTCGTGGCCCTCCCCCAACTGATCCCTCAACTCCTGCTCGACATCATCTATGCCAAAGCCTTGCAACACTTGGTCCACAGCGGCGGGGTGGTGCGCAGGAGCATCTCGCAGCCGTTCAACTTCCAAATCTTCTAAGTCATACGGAACCACTGTAAAAGTAATGGTCGAGGAGCAACATGTCAGGCGTTCGTCACAATGCTGTTGCATTGTGGAGTGGGTCAATGAGCACATGCCAAAGCGCAAGCTAGAGTATGCAACAAGCACAGCTCTTTTTAAAAGCGTCTCTTTGTTTGCACTCACCCGCCTCCCCCTCCACGAACATTTCATCCCCTGCCTCCTCCGCCATGATGGCAAGCCCTTCTTTGCCCCCGCCATTGCTGCGGGTCCTATCCCTAACACCTTCACCCTCCTCCATTGCACCCAACGACACCACTCCAAAGAGCGATTGTGAGGGCTGGATTAAGATTGATCCCCGCCTGCTCCCCCCTTTCCCCTGCTGGTCCCTTCCCTGTGACACGTCCACCTCTCTTCCCCCCTTCCCTGGCCCTCCACCCCTCCCCTTCCTCTCCACAAACATACACCCCCCACTCCCCTCACACTGACTGCTCCCAGGAGATTGAGACCCGCCCGCCACACCAATCCACCCCAAGCTACTCTGCCGTCGTTGTACCAGCGTAGCAGCAGCTCCAAGCCCTCCGCCTGCATATCCAGGTTCCCCTGGCTGGCTTGCCCCCCAAACGTCCTCCCTGCAAGTCACAGCCCCCTCCGTGTCGATACCTCCTACCCCCCTCATCAGCTGGGCTTCCACGAGATCCACCAGCCCACCCCACTCCTCCACTTCCACCTCCACCTGTGTACAAGCACATGCAATGATGCGCTGGTGTGCGTAGCAATGGTGTAGCCTCAGTGGCTGACATTTGTGTGAGGAATTTGTCATTTGCGTGGTGGTTAGAGTGGTGAGTGATCAGGATGACAGATGAAAAATGGCCATGACAGCTAGTTCACTCACCCCTGCTGAACCTCCTCCTCCTCCTCGGCCTACTGCCACAGACTTTGAGCCACGGCCTCCTCCGAGCTGAACTGCTTCTTCTCTTCTCGTCTCATCTCCTGGAGTACAGCATGTAGGATCACGTGAGGGCCTTGATTTGGGTGCCGGATGCTTTGGTGCGAGTGCCACAGTGTATGAAACAGAGTGGCAACCATACATAGAGAGATGAAAGTACGTTAAAATGCACTGCAATTACTAATTCATTTGACCATCATCTGTGCTCCTGTGTACCTTCACCACCCTCTTGCTGTGATTGTCCAGGCAGCAGCAGCAAAGCAGTCGCTCCACTTTGCCGGTCTGCACTGATGGTAAGCCGGATGCGGATGAGCGCGTCTTGACAGTCCTGTGCAGGCAAGCGCACACAGTATTTACTCCATGTTATATCGAGCAGGGCGAGAGCGTGCAGTGAGCTGCAACCATCAATTGCTAGTACAGACGTCCACACATCAACTATTGTGAACTAACTTGTGATCAACCGGCTACACAGTTGTTTCAGCTCACTCTTCCTGTGATAGGAAGCCCTCCCTTTCCACAGAAAGGTTTGATGCTACTGTAACCCACCTGCTGCAGAAAAGAAAGCTGCCTGCTGTAGACACGCACCACCCCCAGCAGCAATTGTCCGGAGAGGCGCAGGGCTAGGGGGGCCTCAGGGTCCAGCAAAGCGTCCACCGTGCCGGGAATGTGGGCACCAGCGACCTGGGTGTTGGCCAGCGACAGGTTCAATCTTTGCCTTACGTTGAATTAGCAAAGGTCTGGTGTTTCAAGGAAAGGATCAAGGACGGCCTTATGAGGTGATGAGCATGAACATTCACAGCAGCATTGAGGAATTGTAAGAACAAACAAGTTCGAGCGCTAGCACGAACCAGGCAAGCCTCCACAGACGTTGGTGGGAGAATTGCAATAGGCACGAGTGTGTTTGCTATGTTAGAGCTAGGCTGGACATGGACGAAGATGAAGTGCATTTAAAGTGCTCAAATGCAACCGCAGCTGTCGTTGGGCAAGACACACTAACACCAATCCACACCTGGCTCCTCTTCAGGTTCTTGTCAAAGTGTGCAGCAATCCATATGATTCCCAGTGGCCCCTTCTTGTTAAGTATCTGGGGGCTGTAAAACATCCCCTTTCAAACCGAGGAGCGAGCTGTCACTGCCTCCTCACACCAGAGTGCTAATTGAACGTATTCCAACGTGTCTCGAACGTATTCCAGCTTATCTGCAGTCGCCGGCAAACAGGCTCCCTAGACCTGCGCCTGATTGAAAAGCTATCGATGAACTCGAAACCAGATGGCGACAACAATGATATATAGTTTCGACTTTAATCGTTTGAACAATTGTAGCGCGTAGTTGCTGCCTACCATAATGTCAGCAAAGGACAAAACTCAGTTGTCTCATCAGTTGTCTCAGATCCTTGGGTGGGATTCAGCTACCCAGGACACAATTGTGGACACCATCGCCCGCTCTACGAAGCAAGAGGACGTGGATGAAATCGTAGAAGTATGTGTTCAAACTTGCACTCACAAACACACACGTGCACACACGCACACACACACACACACACACATACACACACACACACACACACACACACGAATACACACACATACATACACACACACGCGCATGCATACACACGCACGAGCACACACGCACACACGCACGAGCACACACGCACACGCTCACTACACACACACACACACACACACACACACACACACACACACACACACACACACACACACACACACACACACACACACACACACACGCTCACACGCACACACACACACACACACACACACACACACACACACACGCGCACATGCATACACTCTCATACATGCACACACGCACGCACACGCGCATGCATACACGCGCACATGCACATGCGCACACGCAAAAAACGCAAACTGACACACTCAAACTCTGTCTTACACACATACGCGCACATACGTACGCATACAAACACACATACACACACAAAGCACACGCACGCACACACGCGTGCGGCATGCATGCGCTCACAAAAGAATACACATACACACTAATGCATAGACGCATGAATGCACACACAAACACACATACTCACACATAAACACACACCTTCTCACATACACACATACACACAAAAACGAGCATATACACACAGGCACACATACATAAACACACAAATACACAAACACACGCACACACGCACACACAAACACACACAAATGGTTATGTAGCCCATGAACATGAATAGGATACATGCACAATCACACATATGCTTACCAAAGAAAGTATTCACGCATGTTAACGAAAGTGTTTGCATACCAAATTATTACTGGTCTATCACATCATTCTCCTGCAGAATGGATCATGTGATCAATATGTGTGATCGAGTTAGTGCGTTTGCTTTTACCAGCGCTGCACGCATGCGTGCCTTTGTGTTCTGCTAAGACACACGACTAGAATTGGCCAGAACCATAGCCATACGGGATTCTTGGCAAAGAACCAAATATACGGCCGTATACAGTGTATATTTACAGTTTTGGCCAATCCTACACTTAACACGTAACTTACTGCGCCCACATTTGTGCATGTAAGCCCACGAACAATTGTGCTGTGCACGTGCTCACTGATCACACTGCAAGGGCTGATCAGGCTATTTACATGCACACTTGCAATATTTCCCATCTCATACGACATTCAAGAACTGTTCCTACGTGCGGGATCAGGAATGGATAAAAGCTAACCTTTTACCCAATAATACATGCACTAAAGCTAAATTTCCCACCTGCAGAACTTCATGGAGAACGACGCGTCGGCTGTGCGTGCGGTCAATGCCTTTTTAGCCAAGCGCCAACAACAACAGCAGCAGCCGCCTCCCCATAAAGCACAACCATCATCACAACAGCAGCGGCACGCACCATCACGCTCTGAATCTACTCAGCAGCAGCTGCCGCAACAGCAGCCGCAGAGGCGCGAGCAGCGGCAGCAGCAAGAACAGGAGCAGGAGCACCAGCAGCAGATCCGGCAGCAGCAACTTCGACACCGCACAGCTGGAAGCGCCAGTTTGCCAAGTAGTTCTCAAGTATGTTGCTTGCAACTCTGTAACTTCCTAGGTCATTCACGTATGCAGGCATGTGTACTCGTGCACATGATGTTTAGGATTCGGCTATGAGCACACAAATCACACACGTTTTCCACACACGTATGCTCGCATGCAAATTAACAATGCAAATTACATGCACGTGCACGCACAGCTTGGCTTCATATTTTGTGAAGTGCCAAATGCAATGCTGGCCAATCTTTGGTGGCCATGTCAAGCAAACCTAACTAGAATACATTTTCTGGTATGGCCACCTGTGCCCATACATGTTGTCCGGCTGAGTAATGATCCCTCATACAACTGTGCCAATTATAAATTTATAAACCCTAGTTCTAAACCCTAATCCTAATCCTAACATGGGTATGATTGTCGCGCTGTCTTGAGCAGATGCCTTAACTTGATCATGCATACAATGTGTGTTTCTTTGGTTTACCCTCTTCTTGTCTCGTGTCATGCATACTCGCTCACATTGCTGGCTTGTCGTTCTTGGTTCCTGGACAGCTCATGCAAACGCGAAGACACAATGACCCACAGAAACATGCAAGGCATGCACAAACACACAGAGCCAGCACTCACACACGCACATACACAGGCATACACACGTGCGCAATACACGCAAACACATACCCACAAACACACACATACAAAGGTATACACAAAAGCACATACCCACATGCAGCACACACACACAAACACGCACATACACACGGGCATGCACACACACATTCACACACACAAACATGCACACACACACACAAACACACACACACATACACGCACACACATATACAAACATACGCACTTAGAGTCGCGTACATGCACGCGCACATGCAGGGTGTCGATTCCAGTTTCCAGTCCCAAGGTCCAGCCGATGATGTGCCAGTGTCAGGTGCACAATGAGTGATGGGGCGTTGTGGTGTATGTAGTAGCTCAAAGGCTGTATAAACGACCTGGTTTGTTGCGCTGAGGGTACTTGTGTCTTGACACGACAAGGCACACGACAAGGCACACGACAAGGCAAGTCTTCCAGGTCGGTCCCCTGAGTTCATGCTCGTCACAGCACACAGGTAAGCTATGTTTTTGACCCCCAGGAACACACACAATCCAGTGGTTGTACACCAGCTGTCCTGAGAACGTGAATACGTGAACTTGCAGCACGCACAGCATTCCAACTCCCGTTTGCATGTGCACTACTGTGCCGCGATGGTTGAGTTGTGCACGTCCAATTTTGCGTTGGAACCAGGGACGTATGTGTGTGTATGTGCGTGTGTGTGTGTGTTCAGCGTCGGTTGTGCCTGATTTTGAACTTGTGCTCAAGGGATGCAGAATTATGCTCCTGTTCATGCTTGCGGGACCCCTAATTTGTCCGTTCCTGCACCTCCCACTTGCCCTAGGTCATGTTTTTTATTACGAGGAACGCACACACATAATGGGTTTTGCACCATTTGGCCTGTGTCCGTGTGTTCACAATTTGGTCGATTTTCAGCACCCACGGCACGGTGTGCATTCACACTCACACAGACACAGTGGACGCGTTGCGCGCATTTTGCCCCATGTTTTCGACCTCCAGGAGTGTCCGTGTGGTGTCTGTTTTGGCTGGTTTTGATGTCGTTTCCTACATTTCAGACTCAGCTTGCACCTCAGCAGATCAGCTCTTCCCTGGGTGCATCAACAGAAATCCAGGGCCCTGAGTGTGCCCTTTGTTTAGGTTTAAAAGCCCTATGCAATGTGCACTGTAAAACGGGGTGTGCCCGGACGGGGGCGCGCTCACGTAGAGCACCACTTTTTCAACAGGCAAATCGGAGGGTTGGGGGGGGAGAGGGTAGGTTTCTATTTGTGATAGAATAATTGCAGAATGCCTGTCGTGAAGTCATGGAACGCCTATACCATAGATCATATTGGTGATGGTCGTGAAGTCATAGATGGTGGTGGACGGTGGTGGTCGTGAAGTCAGAGAACGCCTATACCATAGATCATATTGGTGATGTTGGGGGAGTGGCTCGGTCTGAATGCAGCGAGCGCGGCACGTTTTCTATTGTAGGCAGGTGCCTCCAGCGTACCCTGCCATACTACAGGGAGTCGAGTTGCCTCGTGAGCGCAGGTATCACTTGTTTTGCCACTTTTAAACCCCACTTGCAAGCCATGTGTGCGTGTTTTGTGTAGATTATGTGGATAGCTCTTGGCGCGCTCTCCTGGGAAATAAACCTCTTTCCTACAACTGCCACACTCAGAAGTGGTCAGGTTACAACTGCCACACTCAGAGGTGTTCAGGATACAACTGCCACACTCAGAAGTGTTCAGGTTCCAACTGCCACACTCAGAAGTGTACAGGCTACAGCTCCACACAAATGTACAGGTTTCAGCTCCACCGTCGTGCCTGCAGGAGATGGCGGATCAGACGGCAAAGTGCTTGGCATGTTCAAACAGGTGAGGTGTGCCTGAAAGGCATGCTCCAAAAGTTGAAAGCGAGTCAGGGCATGTCTGTGTGAAAGGAATAATGAATCATGGCAAGAACATGAGCAGTGTGCGCGGCTTTCTCAAAAGCAAGGGTCATCGTATACTTTTACCCGTGCAACCAATGGCCCAGGCATGCACTGCTACCAATCCAGCTCTGCGTCCCCTTTATTTGCCATGTGCCCAGCTTTTGTCCACCTCCCCTGGCCTTTTTCCCCTCCTTTCTCCCTTCCCTTGCTCTACCCTCACATCCACCGTGGCCTGCCCTTTTGCCATTTTAAGTGTCCTTGCCCCCTTTCTCTCTCCCTAATTCTCTCTCTCTCTCTCTCTCTCTCTCTCTCTCTCTTTCAGGGTGGGCGCATTAAGGGAGCCCCCAAAGCAGTCACGGCAAGTGGAGGCACAAGGAGGGATGACCAGCGTCTGTCTGTTGTGTCAAAACTAGAACGCAAGGTGTGTGCATGTACATGTTGTATGCTAATTTCTATGCATGCTTTCTTTCCGTGGTTGTCTTGTAAACAGCTGGGTTAAAGGTATAAGGAAATGGGTAGGACTGCATTTGCTACTCTGCAAGGGTGCTTTTTCGTTTTCCATTGATGCATACAGAGGCATGTTGCGTGCTTGATTGCCGTACCTTTTGCTCTGTCATCAGGCATGCGTCTATCTACTGCCAACAAGCAAAAGCCTGTTGCCGTCTTTTCCCTTGCAAACTAACATTATCTTCTGGGTGTAAATAATACGTATATAAACTCCACTGCCTTATAGGTTGCCAACTGTCTTGGGTGTGGGAAGATCTTTGACTGCCGATCTACCACCAATGATGTCATTCGTTTTCTAGGTACGGATGTAGAGCAGCAACAAATTTCCTTCAAATGAGATAACAAACACACAACTTTGTGTGCCGTCTAGCACCAGGAAACTAGATAACAGTAGGAGGAAGCATTATAGGCACTCACTCTGCAGGAATGTGTTTGGGTGTTTGCCGTACCCTCTTATGGCCTTTGAGTACTCACTCACACCTTTCTGCTTTCTTTCTGCTCTTATTTCTTATACGATGCATTTAACAGAGGTGGCAGCCTTAACCAATTTCCAAATTGTCCTCCCAAGCGCCAAACAAAATACAGGGATGTTCTGGGATATATTTCCAATGTATTGGTGAAGGTTTGCGGGGGTCTGGGGTAAGGGTCTGGATTCGGACCACCCTTTTGGCAGGGAAAAATGCGAATTTATGAATAGTCACACGGTCTATGTAGGCCCAAACTGATTTTTGAGATGAATTACATAAATGCAAAAGTATGCAATGGGGCCCCCTCTGAATGGACGAATTCTCTTGCCTCCCTCAAGTGGTGAGACTGCATATCTTTTGTGTTTATATGACCTGTTGATAGCTTATGGTGTCAGAACTGGAATTCATAAGGTGTGCACAAAACACTAGCTGTCGCTGCCCACCACCGCCCACTCCCAGCATTTCAAGTCAAAATACTCATCAGGGCATCCTTGGGGAGCATACTGAAGGGCCCCTGACACTTGGGTGGTGGCCAGAAAATGTTTTCCCAGGGTTTTCAGGATTGCACCATTTTTGTTCAGCAAACAAGCCCACGCACTGAGTTCTTTGGGGGCAATTTTCACCCCTTCTTTTTTGTGTGTTATGTGTATGGTTTGACCCAAAACCTGTCAGGGAACAAGGAAATGGTGAAAAGTTGGATCAGGAGTACATTTATGTACCCATGCATGGGAACAACCACCTTTTTGGCAGGGAATTGGCACAAATCCAGCCCCCAACTCACTCCCTGGACCCCAGACCCGGTTGTTTTTAAGTGCTTCAAATCTTGATTCTTACTACCCTGAACCATTCAAAATGGGAAGTTGGTGAGGTTCGTTTGTGGGACAAAATTCGGCAGGGAACGGTGGGCATGACAAAGTTTTGCATATGGAATGTGTGCAAAATTGAACAGCGATTCTAACGGATTTGAACCTGTTGTCACCTTGTGCCATCTCCTTGACAGTATGATCCCTTTCTGGTTGTCACTGGTTCCTGTCTAACATGTCCAACTTACTTGTTCCGGCCACTCTGAGTACTGAGTACCTTGAAACAATGAATGTACTGCACGACTGCATGGTCGTCTAGTTAGGGAGAAGAATATCCTTATTTGTTGAATGACAGATGCAGGCGGCTCATGCACCTTTTGCGGCCGCAAGGTTGCTCTGAACTACCGCGGAACTGATGACGCCTCGGATGCTGCTCCAGCAGAAGCTTCAGACCAGCAGCTGCCTGCCGGTGAGGGGGGGGGTTGGTCAGTTTTTGAACACTAGGTTGTGCAAGTGAAGCCTGTGTGGTACACTCTCATACTCCTCTGTGTTGCTGCTGTGCAGGCAGTGATGGCACAGAGGATGCAGCCACCACAGCAGCCATTGCTTTTAAGAATCGCCTGGTTTCTTACGACCGCAACAGGTAAGAAAGGTGGAAAAGTCTGTGCGAAGCACCACCCTGGAAAGGAGCAGTGAAGCTGATCAACTGTTGAAAACGTGGACAGCTAGAGCATTTTGGAGCAGCAGTGGAGCTGGGTTATAGGGTGTGATTATGGTAAATGAATGCAGCTATTATAAAAGCGAGATGATATGGGTGACCACCTGGTTTGGAGGCTTGAAAGTAATTAGTGTACTGCAGGGACACCCACTCATCCCGCACCCCTCAAAAAAAGAGTTATTTGTACCGTGTCTGCACCAATCCGCACCCCTCTCATATGTATATTTCTTTAGTGCTTGCCGCACCAATCCGCTAGGGCATTATGCCCTCAGCACTGCACTAAGAGTCCAGAATGGCACCAAGAGACTCAAAGGTGCACTCCATAACACAATAACCTTTTTTTGTATAAGAGCACTGAGAAATTAAAGTAAGTCTGGTTCTGCTCTGGTTCTGCTCTACAGAGTCATTCATTGTGTCAGCTGACAACTTTTATTAGCCTTATAGCCTTTCCTTACTCAAGCCCTTGTCATTATCTTCCCAATCCCTGCTGCTTGAACGTCTGCCCTTCCTCTAGCTGTTGCTGCCCAAGCTGCTCGGCGGTTGGGGGGGCCTTGCAGAAGCTTGCCATCCCTGTCTGACACACTCCACTGGGGTTCACGAGGGCTTTTTCCCACTCATGACCCGTCAAAAACTCATTTAAACCCAATCCACAGTAATCCGCACCCCCTAAAAACAATATTATTGTGGCATGATACTGCTTGATATAATGTTCTCACAGTATGAAACTTCTAGTTCATCTTAAGGGTGCCATACTCGTCTCTTGTCTCTGCAGTGCAAAGCGTACGGCAGTTATTGATGACCAGAGCGATTACTTTGAGGTGGACACAAACAACTGGCTGTCTGAAAAGGTAAGGTTAGGGTTCAGCTTTAACCCTTAGGTTTGCCGCTTAACAATAATGTATTTATCTCTAATTGCTAGTTTAAAGAAGCACACTGCTGTATTACAGTGTGTAATTTTTGAGTTCCACTTCTTGCAATTGAGCGGAGTGGTATTACTTGTTCCTTAATACCTCTCTTGCTTCCGGTTTAGTTTTTCATGAGTTCTCCATCTTTATAGATCCTTGGCCCTTTACGACTGCTCTTCTCTCCTAGCTTGAATTTGATTTTTCTGCCTTTTTATTTGTGTTTGGGCAGGTGGGACCCAAGCTTTTCAGCAGTTGTGATTGGTCCTTGTAAATAATCCTCCGTTATCTCATGTTGCATACCAAAAATAACTGCTTCCACATTATAGTACATTTGAATCGTTGCCTGTTTAATTCAGGAGCGCATGCAGATGAGGCAACAGAGGAAGCTTGAAGAGCAGGCAGAGGCTGTACGCAAGTCACGGGTGGCAGTCACAGTGGACCTCCTGGGACGGAGGGTGGGTGAATGGGCTAGTGTAGAGCCTTTTTTAGTCTAGGCTGCTTTTTGTAGCCTGGGAGTACTAGGAAATAGATAAGGACAATTCTTATTATGCTTGATTCCAAACATTTAAACTCTTAATAAAACTCCTGACGTATTTCTAAACTCACAAGGGTTCACCGCTTGATTCTGCTGTTTGCCTGTGGAAAAATCTGACTGACTGACTGACTGACTGACACAAGTAATAGTGGCACAAATGATATGTGTATCCTGCAGGTTCTTGTAGCGGATGCTGCTGAGGCCCAGGGCCAGGGTGGAGGGGCAGCAGCTTCATTTAGGACTGGGGCGGATGCACTTGCTGCACCCTACAATCCCAAAGCAGCTATGTTCCAGGTGGGCAGCTGTGTTTGTATGAGTGTGGCTGTACGTTGTCCCTGTGCAAAGGCCCCCCCAGCAGTGAAAATAAGCTTTGTCCAATTCAAAGCCCCATCTACTTTACCCTGAATGCAGCAGACTCGTTTTACATGATATAACTCGACCATTGACCTTTGCCAAAATTTTGACGTGCTGGGGAGCTGTATGGGGCTCAGTGCCTATTTTGCACCCACTTTGGCAGGGAAGGTGCATTCCGAAATTGCAGCGATTGATTTCTGCTTTAAAATGTAAACGTTGTCAATGTCATGCAATAATTATAGCTGCAATGCCGAAATTGGGACAAGGGTACTGGGAATGCCCGCGAGTGGGAGGCACTCACACAAGGGACACAGGGGAAAAAGACAGGAAGTGGCGCTCCACGCCTGCTGCGAATTTTAACCCGGTTTCTGTCCTCAGAGCTGCAGGCTGAGGTTAAGCAAAGTTAATACAAAATCTACATGAAGCCTAACGAGAGTCTGATTGAATTTTGATGAAAACTCCTTGAAACTTACATTGCAGCTATTTGCGTCTCTTTTTCACTGGTTTTTTTGTATACATGTGAAGGGAACTTCAAGTTGTCAACCAAAGCTTTCAGATCCCAAAATGGTCAAGTGATAGGGAGATGTGGCTAATTTAGGGATGTTGACGTTGTTTAGTCGGAAAGAGGGGGTGCATGGGGCCGAGCTACTACGTCTCTAAGACCTAGTCTTGAACAGGAATGTTATCCCAAGCTCTTTTATGTTGCGGCGTTTCCGCTTTGGTTGGCAAACTTATGTCACTCAGACCAATGGTGTGCTGGCACACTATTTCTAGGACACTGGCAAAGCCAAATTAACAGTATCACCCCAGGACCTTTTGGGAGGCTGTGGTAATACTCAGTGTTGCATTTCTGTGACGGTTGTTATGTTGCAGAGGGGGGACACTGAGGAGCAAAAGCATACCCAAATACCCAATTTTCTGACAAGAAATTTGCGATGTCCGGGCTTTAACCGATTCGGTTGGAAGCACTTTGATCCTGAATAGCTCTGCGGCCAGGCGTCTGTCCCGCGTAAGATTTAGACAGAAAATTAGACGGCGAGATCCGAAGTCTGTGTGTCCAATTTTGCGGCGAGCTGTGAGGGTCAGACTTTTGGCGACGAAAAGGGCTGGAGAGCGGCGCGTCGTGACGGCGTAAAAATGCGGAATTCACTGTTTCAATTCTTGCTTAATTCCGTTCAGGAATTGTGCAGTTCTATTTCGCTTGCATCGTGAGATGTATAGGGCTCTGTCATTATTACCAAGGAGAACACAACAACTCAGAGAAACCGGAGAAACGGGAGAAAACTAACGACTCAAATATAGAAAAGAGGTGAAAGAGGGGGGGAAGTATGCTAAAGAGAGAGTTGTGTTCTCCAAGGAATAAAAAGATGGAGAAGGGAAGCAGAAACCGGAGAAAAGCAGAAAGTGAGAACATCTCACTTTATGCTACACTGCAAGGACCTGAGTTCAGGTGTTTCACACTGAACTCATAAGTTCTCTTGCGCCGTCACGTTGCTGCATGGAGACCGACGAGGAGGAGACATGTTTGGTGACTTTTTCTGAGCAGTTTAATGCCGCTGTTATTAACTAATATTTTACAGCGATGATACGCACTCTGGATTGTCTACTTCTTGAGAGCTCAAACCAGGAGAGACTTGACTGCAAGGTCACTTGGCACATGCTGGTATATTGGCTACAAACAACACATGAAGGACAAAGTGATTGACCATGTATCTGCTTCCTAAATCTGCATTCCAAAGAGGTGTACGCAATCCACATGACGTTGCGTTGCAAGGTCGAATGCATGTCACATATTGGAGCAATGCAAGGCAGCATGCATGCTGCAGGAAGGCTAGGAGACACACAATTGTTTTGCATGTGCCTTAAGATGCATTCTTCGCACAACAAAACAATAGCATATGTTCCATATACATGCTTTGCAGCAACATTTTAAGCAGCATCTTTTGAACCTTTAGGATGTTGTGTCTCATTCTTTGCGAAGGGGCTAGTACTGAATGTTGTTGGCACATTGCAGATACACACAATAAGCACTTGGCATGCTACTGCTTCCAGCACTGAAACGTCTGCAGCGCTTGCATGCATGTTCACGTTGCTAGACCTAGCAGGACAATATAAATACAAGAAGCGAAAGCAAAAAATAAGCCCACGAGCAAAAAAATTGTAAAAGAAAGAAAGAAAAAACAAGAGGTTAAAGCACGGGAAATTTGGGCGGGCGGAGCCCTTCTTTTTCTGACAAAAGATTTGTGCGGGGGGGGGGGGTTAACCAGATCGGTTGAAGCGGACTTTGATCCTGAATAGCTCCGCGGCCAGCTGTCCATTCCGCGTAAGATTTAGACAGAAAATCCGACGGCGAGATCCGAAGTCTATGTGTCCAGTTTCGCGGTGAGCTGTGAGGGTCAAACTTTTGACGACAAGAAGGGCCGGAAAGTGGCACGTTGTGACGGCATCAAAATGACTTTATTTCGCTCAAAAATTGTGCAGTTATCATGCGCTGTGAATTTCTGTGGCTGCATGGAGACCGACGAGGAGGAATTATGGCCGGCCAATTTTTGTTGCAGTTTAATGTCACTGTTATGAACTATTATTTTACAGCGCAGTTATGAGCTTGAATGGATATTGGGAGGCTCTGGCAATGAGGGGCGTCCGTGCATGGACTTGCATCTGTCCGCGACTTTCTGGTCGCGTCCTTAAAGCAAGAACAGGTCTGCATGGTGCAAAGCGAGTGCACAGTAGGAGGCCTGTTATTTCCGCACAATTGTAGGAACGGAAACAATACGCAATAAAAAGGCAGAAAGTTTTGCAGGCGGAGATTTTGGCGGGCAGAGCCCTTCTATTTTAGGTGTTACCAGGGAATGGGCCCCCCAACTGGCTCTTTTCGAGCTCGCTTTATGCAAATGCCAGTACTGCTGAGCCCTAAAAGTGCCATTTGGGTGGCCTGTGCGTTTTGGGCCGCAACATGGACCCTACTCTTCATGCACCAGGATGCTACAATTGACCAGCCAAAGCACTCAACTCAGTGGGTTCATATGTTTTGGACCCGTTTATTAAAAAATACTATTGCAATTCTCAGCGTCAAAAGGCCACTGGTTGCTGAGATACGCAACAAACTTGTCATTTCCCATGTGTTTGTATCTTACTAGGCACGAGTGCCTGACATGCGTTGAGTTATGTCAACCTAAACGCAGGGCAATTTGGGGTTATAGATCTGGGCATATACACTGGTAGCCAGTAACGTCATCTTTAGTTTGGAGGCGAATTGGTTCCGATTTGATAAAGTGGCATATAAATGCATGCTCCTTGGGTACATAAAAAAGGGATGCTGTTGGACTTTCGTCTGGTTTACCTTCTCTCGTTGTTCCCTTGAAATATTTTTGGCACGGGCCTTAGCAGCACCATGATGCTTATGTTGGCCAATAGAGAAGGAATTTGTGTTAGAGAGCTTTGCACAAGCTATGATTAAACCCTCTGGCTTTAGTGTAATTTTGCTCTTGTCATTTGTTCAAGGGGTCCAGGATTAGCCGGGGTTGCATTTGATGCACGTGAAATCCAGGTACCAGGTTGAGCACAGTGGAGCAAGTTACATTTTTGCTGCATTGCTGCTTGCCATTGTACGTTTTGTACCGCTCGTCATTGGCCTTACCTGGCTTCAGGACGACAACAAGCCCAAGAAGCCCCTCGGTGAAGATGATCAGCCTGGGGGCGTGTATGGGCCACAAGGGGGGCCTGCACTGAGGCAGCAGGTGTGTACTCTTGGCGCCTGAAACAAACACGAGTTCAGACTTGTTCCTATGAAACCGTGCACCGAACAGCACATCTATTTTCAAGCAACTACACATCGATACCCTACCACATACAGGGCGCAGCACCTGCTAGACAATTAAATGCAGAAGAAGCAGCAGCAAGGGCTGCACGAGAAGCTGAAGCGTTGCGCACATTACGCATCAGTGCTAATCATGACGTTGGGGGACGTGCTCCTCCTCGCGTACGTTGTCAAGGTGAAAATACATGAAATCAAAAATGGAGAACACCTGAAAGATGATCAGACATATTTGAAACAAGAGTGGCTTTCCTTCTCAGTGTGTATATGTATGTGTGCGTGCGCGCGTGCATTGCTGCACATAGGCAATCGTGTTGTCTTTTTGGCATGCGCAGACATTTTAACACCCAAACGCAGGAACAAATGCCTTGGCACAAAATTAGAATGCCCACAAACATACATGTTAATATGCAGAGGGAGTAAAGCAACAAGTGGCAAAGCCCAGGAAAGACGATGGAAAAGGAGGACGGTCACGCTTTGGTCCTGGGCGATTGCAGAATGACGTGGATGATGTGTTTCACAGCTTTGGAGCAGAAATTTTGTATGAAGACGTGGAGGCTGCGGTGAGTGTGACACGATTCAATTGCCTTGACCAAGCTTGTTTGTGGAACAGATGCATGTGCATTTTGTATACATGTTTAAGCCGTCCCCTTCAAGGCGCATCTCAAGGGGGCACTTGAAGCGTGTGCGTTGTTCTTGCTTGGTTTCAAATAATTCTAATCATTGCCTTCTTGACTCTTAAGCTTTCATGAATGTTTTCTTGACACATGTGCACATGTGTGATTAATCATCTGTGGCTTCGTCTCCTCGTGTTGTATGGGTGGTTGAGCTTTCCTCGGTGCTTTAACGGTGGATTCAACCTTTCTTTGACCCCTAATCAGCTGCAATTTGAGACTTAACATGTCTGTTGTGACTGTGGTCACAGGTAGTGGCAGCAGAAGAGGGGGGCGCTTTCGATCTATGCCCCTTTGACAGTGGCCTGCAATGGGCAGGCAAGCAGCACGGCAGAGCACAGCCGCGCACCCCAGCAAGCATGGTTTCTGTCGGACCAGCTGGCAGCTCAAAGCCAGAGTGAGCCTTGCATCTGTCTGGGGGTGATTGTTTAAGATAACCTCAAGAACCCGGGGGCATTGCAGGGTGCTCAGTTCAAATTGTGTGGTGTATGTTATAAGAAGTACTTACTGTCTAGGCTTGTAAGGTACTGGGCTAGCAGCCAGACTGAATCCACTTGCAACAAAATATGGTGACATGCTGCTGAGCAAAATTTGCCGCCTCATGTCCTTATGAATCGGCACTGTGTGCTTATGTAGGAATATGAGGCATGTGCTAGTATGCAAACTCATATATATGTCCCAACACACAGGATGGTTGACCCCTCCACTCTGCCACCTGGCGTGGTTCTCCTGAGGGGATGGCTGTCTGTTGAGCAACAGATAGAGGTTGTGCGAGTACTGAGGTGAGGCGTACTTGATGCTCAATTTAAATTGCTACCTTATTTTTGTTTGCACCGACTTGCAAAGTTCACAAGGCTCTGCTTTACAAAAGGCACATTTTTAAAGGCTGTTTTCACACAAGCTCGTGTTGCGCTCCTGTCAGGGAGCTAGGCATGGGGCAGGGCGGCTTCTACACACCTAGCTACGGCCCAGGACAATCCATGCACCTGCGCATGATGTGTTTAGGTGAGTGGGGTTTTTATGCCTGTATTTGCAAGCACTGAACAAATTTGATACGCTCGATATGTGATGACATGCATGGTGAAGGGGCAAGCTGCTATGGGCTCAAGCCCTGTCTCCATCCTTTGCTTCTATGTTTTTTCAGCATTTTGCCGGATCGTTCTGTATGAGCAAGTAAAGAAAAGGACTGTTTGGGTGTCAAGTATCCTATTGGAATTTCCACAATCATGTGCAAATGCAAAGTCGAAACGCTTTGCTGTCGACAATCAAACTCGCTTTATGCTGCTCACTTGCCTGTCGTTTTTCGTGCATGTTGTTTTGTTTAATTAGGTAAACACTGGGAGCCTCGGTCACACTCTTATGAGGATCTGCGGTCATCCCACGATGGTGCCTTCCCCCCAACCATTCCTCCTTTGCTATATGAGGCATGTGTTCAAGTAGCTCAACAGTCTGTACGTTTGGTGAGTAAGCAGCCTCATTTTGCTTTGTGTAAATGCATTGTGACACTCAAGTGCTCTTGAGATGATATGTGGAAATTAACCAAGTTCGTTGTGTATTTCCAAGAGTGAGCCAGCGCCTAGACAAGGATTGACCTGGTCGAGCCTCGACACCTCTACCTAGATGGCCAAATAGGGTGCCATATTTGCAGGGTGCCACATCTGGGGCAATTTCTAACCGCTTTAGCTCGGACTTGTCTGGACGAGCCTCGCCCTCAGTGAGGCTCGTCTAGCCTTGAAGGGGAAATCACACACCCTGTTAATCCATACTTATATTCCTACAGATGGACAGTTTAAATTATGTAGAATTTGGAGCTTGCCAATTTGGGGGCGTATAAGCCAAAGAGCATATAAAAACTTGCCCATTTTGGGCCTCAATTAGCCCCCTCTGATGCAATCAGAGCTTTTTGATAGCTACAAAATGACCCCCCTATGAGTTAAATCTGAGGAGGTCCATTAATGTATCAACCTGCGGTTTATATACACTTATATATGTATATTACGTATATGCAGATTATACGGCGTATGTACACGTATACAGAAATCCCACCCAACGAGCAGTATTGCAAGCTATTGTGAATGCTGAACGCTGCCTCTGTAAACATGGCTTTGACCATTTTCAGGCCTACTCTTCTCTTTCACCAGCTGCACCTGGTGGCTGAGTTCTTTCCATCCATCCACGTGTACTTGCAGGCTAAATCCGAGCAAGACGTACAGATGCCCTCATTGTGTCCTGACATCTGTCTTGTCAACTTTTACGAAAAGACTGGGCGGCTAGGGCTGCATCAGGTAGGGAGAGATGATGGTTTTGACACACACGCACACATCACACACACACACACACGTACACACAAACGTATGCGGTGCTGTTTGTTCAAATACGCGCATTCACAGGACAAGGACGAGAGCAGCGAGAGCTTGCGGCAAGGGATTCCGGTTGTGTCTTTTTCAATCGGGGATACCGCTGACTTTGTCATGTCACAGACACATGATGAGGTGCGTCCATATTTCTATGTGGTCATGCTTGCAGTTGCTTAACAACATGAAAGGCGTGTGCAAGTTATGGATGTTTCACCTTTCCTGTGCCAGGAAACGGAGTGTCGGTGCTCATTGAAGTAGTAACAGTAATAAGTATTCTACACCCTCATCACGCCCTTGCATATTTGTTCATCATGTGTGAACAGTGTTACGCCAATGGTGGCTGCAGGAACCCCAGACTGTGCAGCTCCAGTCAGGGGATGCGTTGGTTTTTGGAGGCCCCTCACGATTGATCTACCATGGTGTGCCCAAGGTGTACACAGGAACAGCACCGCCACAACTATTGCAAGCCACAGGCATGCGTGCCGGCCGCATTAACTTAACTTTCAGGCAGCTGTAGAAGTATGATGCCCTGTGGGAACCTAGGACACAAGATACCCAGGGCTGTTTCAGAATGAACCCTTTTTACTACTGTCTTAGTTCTTGTCAATAATGACAAAACCTTCAAAACGCCTTCTCTTTAGAGCATTTCTTTTTGTTGTCCTTTGACCTGTGTGAAGTAGATGGGAGGGAGAGAGAGAGAGAGAGAGAGAGAGAGAGAGAGAGAGAGAGTGTGTGTGTGTGAGAGAGAGTGTGTGTGTGTGTGTGAGAGAGAGAGGGTGTGTGTGTGTGTGTGAGAGAGAGAGAGAGAGAGAGAGAGAGAGAGAGAGAGAGAGGGAGTGTGTGTGTGTGAGAGAGAGAGAGTGTGTGTGTGTGTGAGAGAGAGTGTGTGTGTGAGAGAGAGAGAGTGTGTGTGTGTGAGAGAGAGAGTGTGTGTGTGTGTGAGAGAGAGTGTGTGTGTGTGTGAGAGAGAGAGAGAGAGTACTCAAACGGAAATGTTGTAAAATTCCACTGCAGTGATATTGGGGAGGTTTGTTGCCTATGACTCAAAATTGGCGAGGCTTATATGAGTAAGAAAATTAACATCCACACATGTATTGCTAATTGCTCCACGTGTTTGAAAGCAAAAGAGCCACCACTGTACCGAGTATGTATAAGTGAGTCCTCCACCATAGGAAATTTAAAGAAATCAGTGGGGATGAGAGGGGGTTGCAGGCTTGGCCTGAAGCCGGCATCTGTTGAGAGTTGGCAATAGTACAGGGGTGGGCACGTCTATGACAGACAGGTTATGCGTAGATCTTGACAAAATGCACATGAAGCTCAACGGCGTGTTTTTTACTCGCCAGGAGCCTGCACTTAACTCTTTAAAAATCAAGGCCTGATTTCTTGAATGAACAAAACATTAGGGTAAGGGTAAGGGTTACACAGCTATATCCGCCAGCGAGGGCAGTTGAGCTATAGCAAAAAAAAAGGCAGCTTCAAGAAGAGAAGGAGGCCAGACTGAACAAGACACCAGAAAAAGAGACAA